>Ga0308159_1001225_pt1 | contig 40051 bp, 31 predicted proteins | sample PhyCR1_FD_201040 | JGI IMG/M metagenome (GOLD analysis project Ga0308159, IMG submission 201040) | Phyllosphere microbial communities from UC Gill Tract Community Farm, Albany, California, United States - DLSLC.R1 | ecosystem: Host-associated > Plants > Phyllosphere > Unclassified | place: USA... | reverse complement strand
TCATTTATATATTTTCAACAAATAGAGAGGAAGGTGTATTTATATTATCGATGGTCTATAGTTTGAGCCTTCACGATCATGGATAGGGATATGCAATGACCTCCTCATTTTTTAAAAATGAATGTATTAACGCCGTTATTAAAGATTTTTTAGATAAAAAACTGCGCGAATTCAGCGGCATTAATTATGCCTATGCCATTATCAATAAAAAAGACCCTTCGGAAACCACAATAATCACCAATAAAAGTGACTGGGCGGAAATTTATATAGAAAATAAATGTCAGCTTACGGACCCTGTGGTGATCACCGGTGCAAATAGAATTCTGCCTTTTACCTGGGATGAAAACATTGTGATCACCTCCGGATTAAAACTCCCTAAAGTCTTTAATATGGCCAGAGACTACAACATTGTCAGTGGCTATACGTTTGTGGTGCATGATGCCACCCACAACTTTGGCCTGCTCTCGATAATGACCCACGAATTTTGCGATTACGATCTGGAGGCCAGAATTGAACGTCAACAGGACAAACTGCAAATGTTATTATTGGTGGTGCATGACAAACTCCTGTCGCTATACAGTGAAATGCGCGGTATTGGCGAAAAACCCGAACTTCCCCCCCGGATTTTCTCTAAAAGAGAAAGTGAGGTTCTGTATTTCGCCAGTCTAGGCAAAACCTACAAAGAGATTGCTGTCTTGCTGGGCATCAAATTAACGACCGTAAAATTTCACTCGCGCAATGCCCTCACAAAACTCGGCGTCAGCAATATTCGCCAGGGGATAAAAATTGCCCATGAGCTACAGCTTATCAAGCCTGTCCCGCTGTGAGGCAAACGCCAGCGGCCATCCGGTAAAATCGAATGTGTCCATCTGGCTTTTGCCGTGTATGCCGTCAAAAAGCACATGCTGATTTTTACAGTCAACGGGCAGATGAATAAGATAGACCCGCTGACGTTTTTCCGAAATTCCCTGTTCAATGATTGAAATCTCCCAGCCCGACCTTTTGATTATTGTGTACATTGCATGACTGACAATCGCATATATGCCCTTATAGCGCATTGACAGGCAATAATTGATAACGGCGAGATACAGCATGCTGGTGACAGGTTGCCGAATAAGCTCGAACGCTTTTATTTTATTTTTATCCACAAAAAAGCGGCTTGCCTCGATGAAATTTCCTTCAGGTAAATCAATTTTTTCAAAAAAGGGAAGAAAAGTGCCAATAATCATGGTGGGATAACGCGTTTCAATGAGTCGAAGACTGCATACCACCTGTTCATTGCACACGCCCATAATATAGGTCGTATGTTCGTTGTCATAGGCATCGAACTCCATATTATTTTTGCAATTTACCTCCCAATTTAAACGGTCTTTAAATACTTTTTTTCTTAATGAGTAAATCTCCGTCGATTTGTCTTCCGATAAATCGCGATAATTAATGGCAGTAAACTCTAGCATAATGTCTTCCATTCCGTGGTGACGTCATAGTGTGCGAGAAGACAATATCCGAGTCTCTCTAAAACAGCCAGTAAAAATACACCTTATAAATATTCGATATTTATTTAATCTCATCTATTTAGGTGACGAATAGCTCAAATATAAATATTATTTAATTGATGAAAAAAAATAAAATAAATTAAATATAATCAATCATAAAAAAAGCCAGTTAATGAGTCATGATGCTCATTAACTGGCTTTTTCAAAACAGACATCTCTCTTTCGCGATTAACTGACTGCCAGCAGCGGACGCACCTCTTCGCGTTCACGGCTGTTGGCGACCAGCGCCAGCAAGATTTTCTGCACCGCCTGAGCAGGCTGCGAGAGCGGTAAATGATCCGACACACACAGCGAAAGCGGTGCCTGAATAGACGGACTGCCGATACAGGACATCCAGGCATTGGCTGGCCCGACGATGGCCCTTGCGGCAGACTCGGGCAAAATCGTGGCGCCCAGTCCGCTGGCAATGGCCGCCGTCAGCGTGGTGGCCGACTCAATCTCGCCGATCACTTTCGCCGAGAGTCTGCGCAACGCCATCGCATCATCCACCAGCTTGCGCAGCACATCGTTGGTGCGCGGCAGGAACAGATTGAGTTTGGCGACGTCGGTCAATTCAATATATTTGCCAGGATTAGGCACGGAATGGGTTGCGACGAGATAAAGATCCTCTTTCATCAATGGCACGAACGACAGGCCCGGAATCGCTTTATTTCCGTACAGCACAGCCATATCCATGCGGCCATTCACCGTTTGCTCGGTTAATTCACTGCCGAAATTTTCATTGAGATACAGCAGAATACCTGGATGCTGTTCACGTACGGCCTGCAGCAACGGAAGTGCCAGCATGGAGGCGGCCGTGCCGGGCGCCATACCCACGGAGACCTGCCCGTTCAGCGCCAGACCCGCGCAGTTAACTGCGCTATGAGCCTGCTCGCATTGGCGGAGAATGGTCTGCGCATGGGCATAGAGAATATTGCCCGCTTCCGTTGGCGTAACGCCGCGTTTGGTGCGCACCAGAAGCTGTTGTTTCAGTTCCCCTTCAAGCGTAGCCAACTGCTGACTCAGGGCCGGCTGGGCGATATGCAGCACATCTGCGGCCTGCGTGAGACTGCCGATATCGACGATTTTCACGAAGTACTTCAAGCGTCTGAGATTCATCTCTGTCTCCATCGAACCTGGTAGCGATAAACTTGAAAAGGGTTGCCCCTAATTGAAGCGAACGTTCTTTATCATAATTTCCGCGAATACTTGATTCGTCGGACCCTGTCATTTTATGAAGCAAGATCAGGGCCAATTAAGGTCATGAGTCATTAATACTCATGAAAAAATCAGCTAATACTCTATTTTTTAAGCAAAAATCAGATTGAGCCAAGCGACATTAAAAAAGCGGGCCGAAAGTTGCAGAAAATTTCTGCAACGGCTATGCACCAACATAATGCAAACTTATGGATGAAGAAAAGAGAAAGGTGTCGAGAGAGGCTGTCGCAGGAAGCTATTCCTGCGACAGAGAAGGCGTTAAATCGAAGGGATCATGCCGCCATCGACGCGGATGACAGAACCGGTCATGTAAGACGCCTGACGGCTCGCGAGGAAGGCCGCGACAGCGCCATATTCTTCGGGTTCGCCATAGCGACCAACCGGAATGGTCGCCGCACTCTTCTCGGCAACCTGTTCGACCGACAGCCCTTCGCGCCCTGCGCGGGCTTCATCCAGCTGCCCCAGACGTTTGGTCGAAATACGGCCCGGCAGAATCACGTTTACCGTAATGCCGTCACCGGCGACTTCACCGGCCAGCGTTTTCGACCAGCCCACCAGCGCCATTCGCAGCGTGTTGGACATGCCCAGATTAGGAATCGGCGTCACGATACCTGATGACGTACTGGTGATGATGCGCCCCCACTTGAGGCTGCGCATGTCTGGCAGCACCTTGTCGGTCAGCAGAATCAGGGAACTCACCATCGTCGAGAATTGGGTCGCCCAGGTTTCCGGCGCAACGCCACTGGCTTTCGACGGCGGCGGCCCGCCGGAGTTGTTGACCAGAATGCCGACAGGACCCAGATATTGATGGATCCCGGCCAGTACGTCATCGAATGTTTCCGGCTGGGTCAAATCCATCACAAAAGCCTTGGCACGTCCGCCGTTGGCCTTGATAATCTCGGCCGTTTCAATCAGCGAAGACTCGGTGCGGCCACACACCGCCACCACTGCTCCTTCTGCGGCCAGCGAGAGCGCCATCGCCCGTCCCAGACCACTTCCCGCACCGCTTACCAGTGCCACACGTCCCGTAATACCAAAATCCATCACATACCTCTGTCGTTTGATTTACTGACCTTGTTCAAAACCATTTGATAAGCCGACTGGAGATGTTTGCGCATCATGTCGGCCGCATCGCTCATCCGTTCTTCCAGCACCGCGTCAATAATCGCCACGTGCTCCTGACACCACTCCCGCACGCGCTGCTTGTTGGTATAGGAACCAAACTCCAGCAGGCGGCGCAGGCGGTTTTGCTGCTGAATGGCTTGCAATACAAAAATGTTGCCGCTGAATTCGGCGAGCATTTCGTGAAACGTGGCGTCGGTTTCAAAAATCTGCCGACTGTCGACTGCCAGAATATCCGGATGATTTATCAGATAGATATGCTGAAGCCGCAGACGCTTGAGTGCGCTTTTGTCGGCGCGGAAACTGGGTGAAACCAGCCCGCCCGGCTCAATCATCAGGCGAAATCCATAACCGTTGCTCAACGCGACATCGCTGTTGAGCGTTGGCAAAAATGACCAGCCATGCCCTTTGTTGCGAGCGATCAGGCCGTCTTCCGCAAGGCGCAGCAAAGTGCGCGACATCACGCCGCGATCGGCATCGTAGCGTTGGGCTATTTCAATTTGCGTCAACGAATCCGGCAGTTTGCCTGCAATACGGTCTTTCACCAGCTGCTCGTAGAGTTCCTGATCGCTGCTGGTAGGCACATCAATGTTGATGCGCTGGAGTTGGTCATAGGCTTTCAGCAGGAAAAATCCCTGATTGCGCCGTGCTTCGATAATGCCCAATTCGCTCAAAAGCTTGAGCGCGGCGCGAACCGGTGTACGTGACACCCCTGCCATATCGGCAAGCTGCTGTTCGCGCAGATGGTGGCCTGGCTCAAATTTTGCTTCTCGAATCAGGTCGAGGATCTGGTTGGCCAAACGCCTTCCGCTGGCAGTCGCTGTTTGTGTCATAAAAGCAGGCACCTAAAGTATTTATTGCGATAAAAATACAATATCACAGTGCGACGAAATGGTGAAGCCTGTACGTAAAACCCCAAAACCGTGCATTAATGCACCATAAAAGAGCCTTGACTCACAAATTTAATTGTATTTAATGATACACAAAGAGCAATCCTGCTCACGAGAAAATGGAGTCTGTCATGCTGAAAAAATCTTTTTTGCGTCGATATGCCACCGTGTCTCTGGCGACCCTCTGCCTGAGTGCTCCCCTGCTGGCCGAAGCGGCAACGCCGTCGCTGGTGACACCGGGTCAACTGACCTATGGCACCGCCGCGACGTTCATGCCGTTTGAATTTACCAAAAATGGCACCCTCACCGGGTTTGATATCGAGCTGATAACGGCGCTCTCGAAAGCGCTTTCGCTGAAACCTGCGCCGATGTCGATGGAGTTCAAAGGGCTTATCCCGGCCTTGCAGGGCAAACGTCTGGATATCATCAACTCGGCGATGTACATCAATCCGGCCCGTGCACAACAGGTCGATTTCGTGCCTTATCTGAAGATTGGCAGCCGCGTCATTGTCGCCAAGGGCAATCCGGAAAAAATCACCGGCCGTGACCTGTCGCTGTGCGGCAAAAATATCGCCGTCACGCTGGGCGGTATCGAAGAGAGCCAGGCACGCGTTGACAATCAAAAATGTCTCGAGGCCAAAAAACCGCCCCTCAATGTGCTGACCTTCCCTGCCGCCACCGACTCGGCAGTGGCGGTGGCGCAAAAACGCGCCGATGCCGAATTCCTGTCAACGCCGGGAGCTGTCGCGCTGTTGAGCGAGAAAGGCGACACCTTTGAAACCACAGGAGCGGAGTTTGAAGCCGACACCCACATAGGGTTTGCCGTGCGCAAGGGCGACACTGAAATGAAGACGCTGCTGGAAACCGGTCTGAAAGACATGGTAGCCGACGGCAGTTATCAGAAACTGATCAAGAAATGGCAGTTCCCGGATTCAGTTTCGATTTTCTGATGCCTGATTTTGTATTTGTTGTAGCACGGCAAACACCTGCTCACCGTTTAGCTTTCGGACATTGAGGAATATTCATGTCTTTTGAACTGGTCTGGCAATACCTCTTGTCACCGGCGTTTTTCCAGGGCGCAGTGATGACCCTATTGATTACCGTCTGTTCGCTGTTTTTCGGCATCGTAACGGGATTGATACTGGCTCTGCTGCAAGAGTCCCGCTTTCGGGCGGGCCCTCTTCTGGCCTTTTTCTATTTATGGTTGTTCCGCGGCACGCCCGTGCTGTTCCAGATAATTTTTGTCTACAACGTGTTGCCGAGTTTTGGCCTGCGCTTTTCCGCGTTCACCTGTGCCGTGCTCGCCCTGTCGCTCAATGAAGGGGCGTATATGGCCGAGATCCTGCGTTCGGGTCTTCAGGCGGTCAGAAGCGGGCAGCGCACCGCAGGCATGGCGCTGGGCATGACCAAGGGGCAGATTATGCGCAAGATTGTCTTGCCGCAGGCGGCGCGCATTGTCTTGCCACCGATGGGTAACCAGATGATCAGCATGCTGAAATCCAGCGCGCTGGTGTCGGTTATCGCGGTTCAGGAGCTGCTGCTGATTGCCAACCAGACCGCCAGCGCGAGTTTCCGCTACTTCGAAGCGCTGTGCGCGGCGGGCATGTACTACCTCGTTCTGACCACGATTTTCATGATTGGCCAAGCCTGGCTCGAACGCGCGCTTGATCCGAAAAAGCGCAAGAAGCCCGCCCTGTCCATGACCGAACGCCTGCTGCGCAGCAGTGCGCCCAACTGAGGAGAGCAGATGAAAAGCGAAAAACCGCTGCTGGAAATTATCGGCGTCGATAAACATTTCGGCACCCAGCACGTACTGAAAAACTGCACGCTCAGCGTTAACGAGGGGGAAACCGTGGTGCTGATTGGCCCGTCCGGTTCCGGCAAGTCGACCCTGCTGCGCTGCGTGAATCTGCTCGAAAGCATCGAAGGCGGCAGCATCTTTTTCCGCCAGTCCGACATTACCCGTCAGGACGTCGAGCCGCATCGCCTGCGTCAGGAAATCGGCATGGTCTTTCAGAACTATGAGCTGTTTTCCCACCTGACGGCGGCCGAAAACATCATGCTCGCACCGATGACCGTGCTTGGCGTAAGCCGTGCCGAAGCCGAGGCACAGGCGCTGGCATTACTCGGCAAGGTGCGCATCCCCGACAAGGCCGACAGTTTCCCGGACGAACTTTCCGGCGGCCAGCAACAGCGCGTGGCGATTGCCAGAGCGCTTGCCATGAAGCCGCGTCTGATGCTGTTTGACGAACCGACTTCCGCGCTGGACCCGGAGATGATCCGCGAGGTGGTGGACGTAATGGCAGATCTCAGCGCAGAGGGGATGACCAGCATTGTGGTAACCCATGAAATGGGCTTTGCCCGTCGCGCCGCGAACCATATCGTGTTTATGGAAAACGGCGAAATTATCGAGAACGCCCCAAGCGATAAATTTTTTGGGGGAGACGTGAGCCAAAGAGCCCAACGCTTCCTTGACCAGATCTTGCACTGATTTTTTTAAAACACTTTATGACTACCCGGAATTTGTGCCTCACCAGGGCCACCCAATCAAGAGGAAGACGCCGATGACACTCTCATCGCCAGATATCGACAGAATGAAACGCGACCTCGCCGCACTGGTCGCCATCAACACCGAAAACCCGCCGGGCCGTGAACGCGAGGCGGCCGAACTCATCAGCCTGTGGCTGAAAGAGGCCGGTTTCGACCTGACACTCAGCGAATATCAGCCGGGCCGCACCAACGTCATTGCCCGACTGGAAAATGGCGCAGGGCCGTGCTTCGCCTTCAATACCCATATCGACGTCGTACCGGCCGGCAGCGGCTGGAGTCAGGATCCTTTCACGCTGACCGAGCGCGACGGCAAGCTCTTTGGCCGCGGTTCCTGTGATGCCAAGGGGCCGCTGGTCGCGATGATAGAAGCCATGCGCATGCTGGCAGACAATCCGCAGAGTTGGTCGGGCACGCTGATGGGCATTTTCGTGGCCGATGAAGAGGTCGCCAGCGAAGGCGCAAAATTCTATGTCCGCGAGGCACCCGCCAAAATCGATTTCGCGGTTATCGGCGAACCTACCTCCAACACGACCTACTCGGCGCACAAGGGCAGTCTGCGCCCGCTGGTTCGCGTGCATGGCGTGACGGCGCATTCGGGGACGCCGGAGCTTGGCGAAAACGCCATCTTCCGCGCGGCTCAACTTTTGGGGCTGGTTGAACAGCAGCACGAGCAGAGCGTGCGCTGCCGCTGTCATCCGCTGGTGGGCTCGGCGAGTCTGACGGTAACGCGTATTTCGGGCGGCCATGCCGACAACGTATTGCCCGACAGCTGCGAACTGCTGCTGGACCGCCGCATGGTGCCGGGCGAAGACGAAGAACAGGTCAAGCAGGAGCTTCGCGATTTGCTTGCCCTCGCCCACGACAAGTTTGGCGTTCGCAGCGAAATCATCACCTTTAAACCGACGACCGGTGGCGCAACGGAAACCGCTGTTGACGAAGCCATTGTGCAGGCCGGTCTTGAGGCCTGCCGTGCGCAAGGGCTGGAAGAACCCGGTCCGTTTGGTTTTCAGGGCGGATGTGATTTGGTGCACTTTCGCAGTCTTGGGACCAAAGGCATTGTCATCGGTCCCGGCTCGCTTTCCGTTGCCCACAAACCCGACGAATTTGTTCCCGTCGATGAATTCATTGCCGCAAGCGATATCTATCGCGACGTGGCATTAACCATGATGAAAAAAGGATAAGTCGGTGAAAGCCACGCTGTATCGCGCCGAGCTGCGCTACCCGCATTTGCAGTTGCATACCGCCTCCTCGGGCAGCGTTCAGGCGCTCGACGAGCTGTATCTGCTGCTGGAAGACCGGCATTGGCAAGGTCTGGGCGAGGTACGGATCAATATCGACTATCTCAACGGTTACAGCGCCGAGCGGGTGCTGAACGATGTCATGCGCACCTTGCGCGCGCTGGATTTGCAGCAACCGCCGAGTGACCTTCTGCTTACGCTGGATACGCAGCTCGCCGACAGTCTCGCGCCTACCCGCATGCTGTTCGATATGGCGCTGCATGACCTGATTGCCCGCCAGAACGGCTGTAGCGTGGCGAAACTTGTCGGCTCCGATTTTCCGGATCCGGTGTGTTATGCCACCAACCAGACGCTGTTCTGGTCATCAATGGGGCAGATGCTGAGTCAGGCCACGGCCTACATGGATCGCGGCTTTACCCATCTCAAACTGCGGGTCGGCATTGGCTCGCTGGAAGAGGACTGCGACCGTCTGGCCGCCCTGCGCCGCCGCTTCGGCCATGAAGTGCATCTTTCCGCCGACGCCAACGGCCAGTGGCAGCCGGAAGCGGCCCGCAGTCACCTGCTGGCGCTGCAAAAATTCGACCTGAGCTATCTCGAACAGCCCATTGCCGACGAATATGCCCATTGCTATCCGTTGCTTGCCGCCTCAAGCCCTATCCCGCTGATGCTGGATGAGAGCATGAGTACGGCGGCCGACCTCGACCGCATCATTGCGATGCAAGGCAAGGTCTGGGCGCATATCAAACTGGTGAAAATGGGCGGCATTGCGCCTGCCGTGCGCGCCGCGCGCCGTCTCAATGCGGCGGGCATTCCCTTCATGATTGGCCAGATGAATGAAGGGGCCGCCGCCACCGCCGCTGCGCTGCACGTCGCCCACGCCTGCCAGCCCGCCCACGCCGAACTTTATGGCGCAGACGGCCTTGGCAACGATCCGGTTTCGGGTCTGACCTATCTTCAGGGCTTGGTCAGCAGCGACGCGTTAACGGGATTAGGTATCAGCTTTGATCCTGATTGCGCCGAGTTAATACAAACCTTTTCTTCTTAAAAACCTGATTTTTATCTGAGAATGAGAGTTGATAATGAATAAAATTGAATTGCCAGACCTTGGCCGCGTCGTGCCAGGGGCAGAATCGGCTTTCGCCGAGGCGGAATATGCAAGCCGCATCCAGCGTGCGCGTCAGTTGCTGACCAATGCCGGACTGGATCTGATGATAATCACCAGTCCCGAGAACATCTTCTACCTAACCGGTCAGCAGACGCCGGGGTACTACACCTTCCAGACTCTGGTGCTGCCGGTCGAGGGCGATCCGGTCTTTGTTATTCGCCAGCTCGAATACTTCAACTTTATATCCAATACCTTTATTCGCGATGCCGCGATTTATACCGACGGCGACAATCCGGTGAATTTCCTGCTCGACGTGCTGAAAGCCCGGGGCTGGAACCAGAAACGCGTTGGTATCGATAAACGTGGCTGGTTCCTGCCTATCGCTGTGTATGAAGCCTTGCAGGCCGAACTGGGCGCGCTGCACGACGGCGCAGGCGTTATCGAACAGTTACGTGCCGTGAAGTCAGCCGCCGAACTGGAAAAAATGGCGCACGCCGCGCGTTATGTCGATGCGGGCATGTCGGCGGGCCGCAAGGCGATTGCTGCGGGTGCGACCGAAAATGACCTGGTTTCCGCAATGATGGGCGCTGCCATTGCCGCCGGTTCGGAATATATGGGCATGGAACCGCTGGTCTCTTCGGGTCCGCGTACCGGCGTACCTCACGGCACCTGGCGTCGTCGTCGCATCAGTGACGGCGACCCGATTTTTCTCGAAATGGCCGCAACGCATGACCGCTATCACGCCGCATTGATGCGCTCCGCCTGGCTCGGCAAACCTCCGGCCGAAGCCATCGAGATGGAAAAGGTCTGTCAGGAAGCGCTTCAGGCCGCGCTCGATGCCATTCGTCCGGGCGCAACCTGCGAAGCCCCGCACCTCGCCTGTCAGCGTGTAATCGACCGCGCAGGCTATACCGATAATTTCAGGAAACGCACCGGTTATTCCATCGGCGTCTCTTTTGCGCCCGACTGGGGCGAAGGCGCGATCCTCAGCCTTTACAGTGGCATCACCACTGAACTGCAACCGGGCATGACGTTTCACATTCCTCCGGCGCTGCGCATCTATGGTGAATTTACCGTGGGCGTCAGCGAAACCATTGTGGTCACCGAATCCGGTTATCGCGTGTTGGGCTCAATCGATCGCCCGCTGTTGTTACTTTAGTCAGAACCGAATAGGCAAGGAACAGAAGAATGAAAGACATTTATGAAAGCCAGGCGCGTCTGCGCGGTATTTTCAACATTACCGTGACTCCTTTCACCGCCGACGGCGAGTTTGATTTTGACGGGCTGGCACGCAATATCGAACGCGTGATTGCGCTGGGTTACGACGGTATTTTGATTGGCGGCACCTATGGCGAATTCCCGGCCATGACCACCGACGAACGCGCGATGATGTTTCGCAACGTGATGGCGGTGGTCGGCGATCGTGTGCCGGTGATGCTGTGCAGCGCCGGTTCGGACGCACGCGCCGTCAGTGAACTGACCACGCTTGCAGGCGAACTGGGTGGATTACCTATGGTAACGCCTCCGTTTGTTTCCGAAGTCACCGATGGGCAAATCGTCAGTTTCTTCAAGAAGATGGCTCCCCTTTCACGCACCGGTATTCTGGTCTACAACGCGCCGGGCATCGGCATTACCCTGCCGCCGGTAGTACTGGAACAGCTGGCGGATATCGAAGGTGTGGTCGGCATCAAGCAGGGCGACCTGAACCCGACGGCCATCGACCAGATTGCCAACCGCCTCGGCGGTCGTCTGCGTCTGTTCTGCGCGTCCGACCTCGCCTTCCTCGGCCCGATGATGTGCGGCTTTGACGGTATCAGCACCACCAACAGCGGCGCTTTGCCGGAACTCATTCTGGCAACCTACCGTGCGCTTGAAAAAGGCGATGCGGCGACGGCGCGTGAACTGCATCAGCTGTGGTATCCGTATCGTGCGCTGGCGCGTCGTCATGGACAGCCGCAACTGGTCAAGGCCGCCATGAACCTGCGCGGTTTTGACGGTCAGCACGTGCGTGCGCCGTTAATCGATCTCGAAGGGTCGGTTATCGAAGAAGTCAAAGCCGAATTGCTGCGCCTCGCGGCCGACCCGCGTAGCGGTGTGACGATGAAGTAATTTGTCTCGCCACGGCCGATAGACGGCCTTTTGAAAAGACGAGACGGGCCTCGCTATCGAACATAGCGGGGCCTTTTCCTTTAGACGTTACGCTTTACCCTTGGCCGCCAGCAGGAAAGCACCAATCAGGGGGCTGGGCCATTGAGGGGTCGACGTCAGTTCAGGATGCCCCTGTACGCCAAGAAAGAAAGGATGCGAAGTATGTTCAATGGCATCGGCTATCGTGCCGCTGTTGTCTGTGCCGGAAATAAGCAGCCCGTTTGCCGCCAACTCGTCCTTGAACAAGGGGTTGAGCTGAAAACGGTGATTGTAGCGCAGACGGGTTTTGTCTCCCATTACCGCAGCCATCTGCGTGCCGGACACAAGTTTCATGTCGTCATCACCCAGTCGATGTACAGGATGCTGCGGCGTATCGGTGAGGGGAATAAAGGTCTTGAGCTGGGCATGAGGGTCAACTTCGGCGAGATTGGCCTGCGCACTGCCGAGCATCTGCTGAATAGCCGCCGTCGCCATGGTCTGCATTCCGAGACATAGCCCCAGTGTCGGAATTTCGTGATTCAGACAGTGATGCGCCACACGAATCTGCCCCGCGACGTTGCGCATGTCCGAGCCTCCAGGCAACAGCACGCCGTCGATATCCTTGAGCACGCCTGATAACTCCCGAGGCGAGATACAAGGCGGCAGGCAGATGATTTCGACTTCCAGTTCCAGCGCATCGATGGCGTCACCGAGCGCCGCGAGCGTGGCGGGATAACTGGCAATCTGGTCCTGATAAGTGCCTATCAGCGCGATACGCAGGTGACCCGAACCGGGCTGTCCGCCAGAACCGGTGTTCGGAATGACTCGGCCAAAGCGGTCGCGAGTCCAGGCCACGGGGCGATTTTCCGTATTTTCCATGCGGGAGAACTGGAATCCGCGTGCCGTGTGTTCGATTTCAATCAGCTGATAATCGACAGAGTAATTTCTTGCCTCTCGCGCCAGCCGCGTAAAGGAGGCGAGCTGAACGGGTGCCAGCGGCACGATGTAGTCTTTGCCGCCGTGAAGACTGAGCAGGTCGTCCAGCTGCCAGACTTTACCCGCCGACATCGCCCCGAGACGTTCATGCCAGAGCAGCCCGCTGGTGACCAGATGCCCTTCCGGTGTGACATGCTGACAGGCATCGGCGTAGCTTTGCCTGTCCCATTCTACCGCGAGGTGCGCCAGTTCCGCGTCTCGCTGTTCGGCCAATACCGCAGCCATCGCGCCATACAGCGCAGGTTCCGGCGTGTTATGTGCAACGAATGTTAAAGTCATAATTTTCACCTAGTGGATTAAAATTTTATTAATAAATAAGGCATTACAGTGATTTTCTACGAAATCTCTGCCCGGTCTTTTCATGAGTCATGAACAAAACCTGATTAAAAACTGAGGAAAACCTCAGTGAAACCTGAAGAAAGCATGAGCAATCTTCAAGGAGCCATGATATTTTAAATTGGTTTATTTGATACAACAAATACAATTTTGCTTCAATCTTATAAAAGGGTAAAAAAGATGTCTGCTGAATTTACTGCGTCACGCCTGCGACGCGTACGCCCCTCTCCTACGGCGGTGATTTCCGATCGCGTCCGTGCGCTGTCTGACGCCGGAGTAGATGTTATCAACCTTGGCGAAGGAGAGCTCGATTTCGACACACCCGATCATATTAAGCAAGCGGGCATCGCGGCAATTGTACAAGGTGATACAAAATACACCGCCGTATCAGGTACCGCCCAGTTAAAAAAGGCCATCATCAACAAATTCCAGCGTGAGAACCAACTCACTTACCTTGCCAACGAAGTGATTGCTGGCAGTGGCGCAAAACAGCTGATCTTCAACGCGCTTCTGGCGACCGTCTCCACAGGCGACGAGGTCATTATTCCCGCGCCATACTGGGTCTCCTATCCCGACATGGTTGCGCTGGCCGATGGCGAGCCGGTTATCTTGCCTTGTCAGGAGGAGAATGGCTGGAAACTGCAACCTGCCGATCTCGCCGCCGCCATCAATGAAAAAACCCGCTGGTTGATTCTCAACTCGCCCAACAACCCGACCGGCGCCATATACAGCGCCCGGGAACTGGCGGCTCTGGCCGAGGTTCTGCTCAACGCTCCGCATGTATTGATTATGGCCGATGATATCTATGAACACATCAGTCATCCTCCTGCCCTTTTCGCAACCCTTGCACAGGTCGAACCGCGCCTCAAGGATAGAATACTGACCGTCAATGGCGTCTCGAAGGGCTATTCGATGACAGGCTGGCGCATCGGTTATGCAGGCGGTCCCGCCTGGCTCATCGCCGCCATGCAGGTTTTGCAGTCGCAGAGCACCTCGAATCCAAGCTCGATTTCGCAGGCTGCCACCGTGGTGGCGCTCGAGCAGGACAGCGCTTTCCTTGATGAATGGCGCGCCGTACTCGCCACCCGCCGCCAGAAAATAATGGATTGTCTGGCAAATATAGAAGGACTGCATGCCGACCTGCCGCCCGGCGCTTTCTACGTCTTCGCCAACTGTTCGGGCATGATCGGTAAAACAACGCCGACGGGGCAGAAGATTGCAAGCGATGTCGATTTTGCCGAGTACCTACTGGACGCCGCGCATGTCGCTACGCTGCAAGGCTCCGCCTTTGGTGCCTCACCGTATCTGCGTATCGCCTACGCCATAGACGATGCCCGTCTTGACGAAGCGTGCGAGAGAATAACCCGCGCCTGCAAGGCATTATCCTGATAGAAAAGGAATGGGGACAACGACGTTTCGGGCATAGAGGAATAAAAGGGTGAAAGCTGCTCGGCAACCTGGCTTTAAGCGGGCGATTCGGCTCAAATCTCAACAACTTGAGCAAACTAGCAGCAGTCGAGCATATTTTTGCAGTTGTTCTTTGACATGCACCGCGGCAGTCGTTATTATTCGCCCCGTTCAAACGATTCCTCTGTAGTTCAGTCGGTAGAACGGCGGACTGTTAATCCGTATGTCACTGGTTCGAGTCCAGTCAGAGGAGCCAAATTTAGAAAAGCCCGCATCAGGCAACTGACGCGGGCTTTTTGCTTTTTAGCGGGTTGCGCCTGCTACAGCTTTAAAAACGCTTCCCGATGCATTTTCAGTTATCCCTCCGCATCGGGAAAGATGGGTGGTCAGATTTGGGGTCATTTCGGTTCGATTATGGAGTGACCTCCAAATGTCTCTGAACGATACTAAAATCCGTAGCCTCAAGCCTTCTGACAAACCTTTTAGAGTCTCTGATTCCCACGGTCTTTACTTTTTTAGTCAATACAGGCGGCTCGCTTCTTTGATATCTCAAATATCGCATCAAGATGTTGTAAAGTATCCATCCAATATCGGCGATTGCCGGAAAATGATGCTTTCAACATCCCGCTAGAATACTCGCAAGGTTCCCTTCCGACCGATGCCCGTTAATAAATGAAAAATAGAACTGCAAAACCAATCATACTGAGCACTACAAGAAAAAGAGTTCCGGCATGAAAAACACGTCTGCCTAAACCTCCTCAATTATCCCCCTGCACTTAAAAACACCGCTAAATAAACCCCTTAAATTTCAGTGTCTTTGTGTAAGAAAACTCCTAATTGTAATCAATAATCATTCTCATTATAATTCTGCTTCTTATTTGCATTGTTTTAAACACAGGGTAGGTGTTGGCTATTATGAGGAAAGTTACCTTTAACTATTCGCTTTTGAGTTCGCTCATTGCGGGAATTCTGGTCGTACCGTTGGCGCAGGCAGATGACATTAGCGCCGGAACAACTCAGGTACAGCCGCAAACAAATGTGAACGATCAGCAGAGACAGGGAGATGTTTCCAGGACCAGTGAACAAAAGCAAAAACCGGTGGTTGCCGACGATAAGAGCAGTCATGAAGATACGATGGTAGTTACCGCCCGAGAGCAGACGCTGCAAGCGCCGGGCGTGTCAATCATCGACAGTGAAGCGATAAAAAAGCACCCTATTCAGCGCGACGTTTCAGAAATCATTCGTACCATGCCGGGAGTCAATCTCACCGGTAACTCCAGCAGCGGTCAGCGTGGTAACAATCGCCAGATAGATATTCGCGGCATGGGGCCGGAGAATACCCTGATTCTGGTGGACGGCATGCCGGTGAGCAGTAAAAACTCGGTGCGGTATGGCTGGCGAGGTGACCGTGACACCCGTGGTGACAGCAACTGGGTACCACCTGAAATGATCGACCGCATCGAGGTGATCCGCGGCCCGGCGGCAGCGCTGTACGGCAACGGTGCTATGGGTGGCGTGGTAAACATCATCACCAAACAGGCGGAACCTGCGTGGCACGGTAATTTCAATACCTACTACAACGTACCGGAACACAAAGAGGAAGGCGCGACTAAACGCTACAACGCCAGCCTGAGCGGTGCGCTGACCGACAATCTGACCATGCGCCTCTACGGCAACTGGAGCAAGACTCAGGCCGATGGACAAAACATCAATGCCGGGCACGCGGCGGAACGTACCGGTAAATATGCAGGCCAGATCCCGGCGGGTCGCGAAGGGGTAATCAACAAGAATATCAATGGAGTACTGCGTTGGGACTTCGCGCGCATGCAGGCGCTGGAGCTTTCTGCCGGATTTAGCCGTCAGGGGAATCTGTACGCCGGCGACACCCAGAATACCAACAGCAGCACGCTGGTGAAAGCCAACTACGGTAAAGAAACCAACATTATCTATCGTCAGTCGCTGTCGCTGAAATATACCGGTGCCTGGGACAACGGCATCACCACCAATAACTATATCCAGTTTGAAAAAACGCGTAATACCCGTCTGAATGAGGGCCTGTCAGGCGGACTGGAGGGACTGTTCAGCACCACTAATCCGGGTTTCTCGACCATCACGCTGAACGATACCAACTTGCATTCCGAAGTGAATATTCCGTTCGAACTGGGGGTTCCTCAGACGGTAACCTTCGGCGCGGAAATGAACCATCAAACGATGGCTGACCCGACCTCCAACACCGTGACGACGACCTCGACGGTAGAGGGTGTATCCAGCACAAATCGCAGCAACTACAGTTCGGCGGATATCTACGGTATTTACACCGAGGACAATATCGATCTGACCGACTCGACACGTCTGACTCCAGGAATACGTTTTAACCACCAGACTTACACCGGCGGCAACGTGAGTCCTTCACTGAATCTGTCGCAGGATCTGGGTGATAATTTCACGCTGAAAATGGGCATCGCCCGAGCATGGAAAGCGCCAAACCTCTATCAGACCAACCCTAACTACCTGTTATACAGCAGCGGCAACGGCTGTTACGCCAGCTCTGTAAGCTGTTATTTGCAGGGCAACAAGGATTTAAAAGCAGAGACGAGCGTCAATAAAGAGATTGGCATCGAGTTCCATCATGACGGCGTTCAGGCGGGTCTGACATGGTATCGCAATGATTACCACAACAAGATTGAAGCAGGTTACTCGCCAGAATATGACAACGGCACTTCTGACGTCTACAAATGGGCAAACGTGCCAAAATCGATAGTGCAGGGGCTGGAAGGGACATTAAACTTCCCGATCAGCGAAACGGTCACGATGAACAACAACTTTACTTACATCATCGACAACAAGAACGATTCCACCGGCGATTACCTGACCATTATTCCGAAATTTACCATCAACTCGACCCTCGACTGGCAGGCCACCAGCAATCTGGCGGTAGAGGGCACGATGACGTGGTATGGCAGGCAAAAACCACAGAAGTATAACTCTCAGGGCGGCGACACGTCGGACACGGAAACCTGGCAAGTCTCCCCTTACGCCCTATTTGGCATGAGCGCGGTTTACAGCGTAAACAAGGATATCGACGTCACGGCGGGTGTCGATAATATTCTGGATAAACGTCACTTCCGCGAGGGTAACGCCCTGACTTCAGGCACTTCGCCAACCTTTGCCTATGGCGCGGGCGCGCGAACCTACAATGAGTCGGGTCGCACGTTCTATATGGAGCTGGGCATGCACTTCTGATAGCGCATTCCGCCACCGAAAACCCGCCTTGTCGACAGCGAGGCGGGTTTGGTCAATGAACAGAAAGAACTCACCGTCACGCGTTATCGTTATTGAAGCTGCATAAAAATATATCATTTATACTATTGAATTGATTGAGAAACTTTACATGAGCTGTGTATTATCGCGCTGGAAAAACCGACATCTCGCAAGGCCTGTTGTTGCCCTCATTTTAACGCTCTTCTTTGCCGCAAACAGTTACGCCCGCCCCAACATGGCGCCTCTCGGTCCTAATATCGCCGACAAAGGGTCTGCTTATTATCATTTTTCAGTGAGCACGTTTGACTCAGTCGATGGCAGAAGGCATTACAAGGTGTGGACGGGCGTTCCCGATAAACGCCCGCCGCCTGCGGGTTATCCCGTGCTTTATCTGCTCGACGGAAACGCTGCGATGGACACACTTTCCGAACCTCTTCTCAAGCAGCTTTCAGCAGGCACGCCACCGGTAATCGTGGCCGTTGGCTATCAGACTGCCCTGCCTTTTGACGTCATCGCCCGAGCGTATGATTACACGCCGCCCGTGACGAATTTGCCTTCTCCTGATTTGCACGGCCGCGAGAATGGCGGCGCGCATCTTTTTCGTGATCTGCTGGAAGATAACATTGTGCCCAATGTCGAAAAAGGGCTAAAAATCGACCAATCTAAAAGAGGTATTTGGGGGCATTCCTACGGCGGGGTATTTGTTCTGGATACTTATCTCTCTTCCTCATCGCTGTTTCACCTTTATTACTCCGCCAGCCCGTCGTTGAATCAAAATTACGCGGTTTTGGTCGATAGACTCGGGGAAAACGACAACGCGACACGCTGTAACAAGCAGCTGTCTCTTTATGAAGGGGACGACACGCCGGGGAAAAATATCAGATCTGAAACCGCGCCGGAGGTTCTGCTCAAGCTTCGCAGCACGCTTGAAGCGCTGCATAGCGCAGGTCTGGCGGTCTCTTATTGGTCAGATCCCGCACTTAGTCATGGTCAAATGTTTACCGCTTCTCTCCCGCGTGCGCTGTTAAACATCGCCACGGAACAGCAGAGCAGCAATGCAATGGCGCCCTGCCCGAAATAATCCTCAACCCGACATTGCCGGCCTGGCAATGTCGGGTATTACTATCTCGCCGTTACGCGATCACCTCAGCCTCATCATGCGGGACTTCTGAAGGCTTCATGTCGGAAGCTTGAGTTCCCGTGCTGTCACGCCACAGTCGGGCATACAATCCACCTTTAGCCAGCAGCGCGTCGTGGGTGCCATATTCGGCGACACGCCCGGCTTCCATCACGGCTATTGCGTCACAGCGGCGGGCCGTAGTGAGTCGGTGCGCGACCACCAGCGCCGTTCGTCCATCGCGATGAGCCCCCTCTGCGAGTGAGGTCATGAGGGTTTCTTCCGAAGCGCGATCCAGACGCGCCGTCGCTTCGTCGAGCAGCAGAACGTGGGCATTGGCAAGCTGCGCACGCGCCAGAGCAACCAGCTGACGCTGTCCTGAAGAGAGATCTGCCCCGCCGTTGTTTACAGGCGTGCGGAATCCTCGCGGCAAGTTCCTTACCGTGTCGAAAAGCCCTGCCTGCTTTGCCGCATGTTCAACTTCCGCGTCGCTACTTGCTGGGCGCGGATAGCGGATATTTCCGGCAATATCGCCGCTGAACAACGCCACATCCTGCTCGACCAACCCGACCTGAGCGCGATAATCGGCGAGCAAATGCTCATCGATAGTCCGTGTCCCGATACGAATCTTGCCTTCCGTCGGCGTATAAAGCCCGGCTATCAGCTTCACCAGCGTAGATTTCCCTGCCCCACTGCGTCCGACAACGGCGACAACCGCGCCTTCCGGAATCGACAGGCTAAGCTGGTCCAGGGCAGAATCACTGCTGCCCGGATAACGGAACGTGACGTTTTCCAGCGTCAGTGCACCTTGTAAAGGCACGAGAGCCGACGAGTCCGACGGCCGCACATCTTCAGCGCCTTCGGTTGCCAGTAGATCATCGATATGTCTGGCACTGGCCGAGGCCTGCTGATAGGCGTCGACAATGCCCGACAGCTGCTGAATCGGCCCGTAGAACTGACCCAGTAACAGGAAGAAGGCCGCCATCACACCAGCGGTCATCTCGCCTTCGGCAACGCGCGAGGCCCCCACCAACAGCACGGCCGCGTAGGCCGCTTCGGTACAAAACGTCAGGAACGGAAAATAGACGGCAAGATATTTTTGCGCCCGCACGCGGGTGGCCCGGAAACGGTCAGATAGCGAACGCAAGCGTGCCGCTTCTGCACCCTGCTGCCCGTGAGACTGGACCACGCGCAGTCCCGTGACTTTCTCCTGCAGGCTGCTGTTTACTTTGCCAATCTCGATACGCGCCTTTGCATAGGCGGGCGAACTCAAACGGCGATAGATCAGCGTCGCCAGAATCACCACCGGAACGGCGCTCAGGGCCACACAGGCCAGAACCGGATCGAGCCAGAACATGGCAATCGCAATCGCCAGCATGGTGATCAAACTGGTTGCTGCACCGGCGAGACCGTTTTGCAGGAATCGCGCCAACGCGTCAACGTCAACGGTCATGCGAGTCAGGCGGGTATCGGCGTGCTGCTCGTGGTAAGGCATGCCCAGTCGCAACAAATGTCCGAAGCTGCGTAGGCGAACCGTATGCTGCACCGTCTCTGCCGCGCGCGACGACACTACGGTCTGCAACGCGTAACAGCACCAGCTGATGATAACCAGCACCAGAGCAAAGGCTGCACAAGTGCCGATAAGGGTCAGATTGCCCGCCGCGACGCCCATATCAATGCCCCGTTGCAGCAGCACCAGTACGCCTACGCTCGCCGCCGAATCCACGGCGATCAGCAAGGCGGCAACCAGATACATCCAGGCGACGGGAGATAATAGCGACGCGACGCGTCTTCCCTGACCCTCCTGGGCCATCTGCACCGCCCTTTCCGGCACGCGACTCATGCGTTCGCGGAACCCTTCCCTGCGTTTGGCTGGCTCGGCGTTGTTCTCTTCATCGCCCCGAGAAAGGGCAGGCTCCGGCCACAGCTGCGCTTGAGAAGAGAGTGGCTTCTCGAGCAAATCACCCGCGCCGGACATCAGGACACGGAATGCCGGACAACGCGCCTCAAGCTCAGCCTGCGTGCCGACATCGGCAACGCGCCCTTCTTCCAGCACCACAATTTTGCTGGCTAACTGCAAGGTCGAACGTCGGCGCGCGATAACCAGCAGCATGTGGCTTTCATCGGCATAATGCCCGAGCGCGGCGTTTATCTCGGACTCGGTCCCGGCATCCACCGCCGACGTGGTGTCATCCAGAATCAGTAGGCCAGGTGCCGTCAGCAGCGCACGCGCGAGCCCGATACGCTGACGTTGCCCACCGGAAAGATTGGAAGCGCGTTCGGCGAGACGGGTTTTAAAACCGTTAGGCAGCGCGGAAATAAAACCCGTAGCTCCGGCGGCATCGGCCGCACGATGAATGCTCTCCTCCGTTGCATCAGGGTGACCATAGGCAATATTTTCCGCTACCGTGCCCGCAAACAGGAAAGTATCTTCAAACACCACCCCAACGGCGCGGCGCAGCGCCTCGAGTTGCAGGTCGGCAATGTTCTGCTTCCCCCGCGACGTGTCGAGCCACAGCGTTCCCTGAGTGGGATCGTAAAAGCGTGCGAGCAGCATCGACAACGTCGATTTCCCGGAACCCGACGCGCCAACGACGGCAACTGTCTCCCCTGTCTTGATAGAAAACGAGACGTTGCTCAGCACGTTAGCGCCTTTACCGTAGCCAAATCCGACATCATCCAGCGTCAACCCGACGACGTTACCGTCTACACTCTGCGTCCCATCCTGCATCTGTGATTCGGTGTCAATCAGAGTGAAAACACGCTCGGCCGACGCCTGCGTGCGCTGCCCAATCACCAGAAACGAGGCCAGCACGCGGGTTGGGCCGGTGAGCATGGCGAGGAAGCTGGCAAAGGCGACGAAAGTGCCGAGGTCGATACGCCCCGCCATCACCGACCAGCCGCCAAATCCAAGCAGCACAATCTGCCCGAGCACCGGCAGCGCCAGCATGGTTGCGCCAGGCATCGCCTGTGCAATGGCCGCGCCAATTCTCACCCGCACCATGTGGCGCGACTGACTGTCCAGCCACCGCATCTCACGCAGTTCCGCGACGCAGGATTTAACAATGGAGATCTGCGCCAATACTTCGCGCATGTGTTCTGTCAGGTTGGCAAGCTTGTCGGACGCCATGCCCGTCTGAGCAAAAACACGGCGGCGGGCACGCAGTGCGGTGGTGGCCAAACCGGCCAGCACCAGCACGACGATAAGCGTCATCGACGGCGACATCCACAGCATGACGGCAAGTCCCGCGATGTAATAGGTCAGCACGGCCAGTGGAACCGGACACATTTGGAGCAGCATATGCACCTGTTGCAGGTCGCTATTGGTTCGCGAAATCACCTGCCCGGTACGCAGCGCATCTTGCCCGGCGCCATCCAATTTCTGGATGCTGTCAAAGACTCGGCCACGCAACGTATGCTGGACCCAGAGCGAGAGTTCTCCCGCATAGCCACGGCGTATATAGTTGCCGACAAAATCAAAGAGTGCGATGAAAAGCAGTCCGCCCGCGAGCCACGGAAGCTGTGCCGAATTGCCCGCCAAAGCGTCGTTAACCGCCTGACGGGTCAGCAAAGGCGCCATTGCAGCCAGAAGAATGGTACTGACTGAGGCCAGCACGACAATAATACTGAGCTTCTTGCGTTCCCAGCACACGCCAGCAAGTCGGACTATCCATGAGCCCGCTGGCGTTGAAGAATGAGTAGTGGGCATCAACCCTCCTGTTAATGAGTAGTAAAATAATCAGTCGTACATAGTCAATAAAGAAAAACCCATGACTCGCGTCATGGGGTGGCTGCAATCAGCCTGTTTTCGCTTTTAGTGTTGCAATAAGGCAACAAGGCGTTCAGCGACTTCTGACGGCGTGGCCTGTGCCGCCATTTCTGCGGCGACCTGTACCGATGCCGCGCGAAGCCTGGTGTCACACAGGAAGGAATTAATGAGGTCGCTGCTTAAGCCATTCTCGCCGGGGATTATCCCGCAGCCTCGATCCACCACCGTTTTGGCATTGACAGGGCGATCTGCCCCTTCGCCAAATACAATTTGCGGGATCCCTGCGTGCAGTGCCGTCAGCGTATTTCCCGCGCCGCCGTGATGGATAAAACCATCGGCGCCATTAAGGAATACCCCCATCGGGATCCAGTCAACGAGGCGCACGTTCGGTGGCAGCTCTCGCAAATCGGCGCGCGCATTGGCGGAGAGATGCAGGATGATTTCGGCATCCACCTCATGGGCCGAGTCCATGACCCACGAAATCAAGTCCAGCCCATCAACCATCGGTTTGACGGTGCCAAGACTCACCAACAGACGTTTGCGGCCCGGCGTTCTGTCCCACCATGTTTCCCACACCGCGCCTCCGTTATAGGGCACATACTGCATGGAGATAACCGGCTCCCCGTCATTCTGAAGAATGCTCATACTCGGTGGCGTGACGTCTATCCATGCCAGATCGCGCGGCGGCACATCAACACCATGACGTGAGTAGGCATCTGAAAGAGAACGGGTTACGCCTTTGATATGCCAGGGGGTGTGAGCGAAGCCGACGCTTTGCATGACCACGGGAATGTTAAACTTTGCCCCAATTAACGGCCCGACCACGCCAAGGGGAGGATAGACGATCAAATCGGGTTTCCACTGGCCCGCAAATTCAATCAGCCGGTCAGCCATTTCTTCGCTGAAGAAAGAAAAATTCCCCATTTTGGTACCGGCGTTACTTTGCTTACGCAGATCTTCGCGACGCCGATAATCCGCCTCCGAATCGAATCCGGGAGCAGCATCGAATGCTACCAGTCCGGCCTCTGCCGCCTTTTGAGCAAATTTGCCTGAACTTGCGATCAGGACTTCATGTCCGTTAACGCGAAAACCCTGAGCCAGAGAAAGAACCGGGTATAACAAACCATATAAAGGTGGACCAACAAAAAGAATACGCATGAGAAAATCCCTCTCCTGCCTGACATACTTATTAGGCACTATTACACAACCCTACCCCTGCGGAGGTCGCAACAATTACCGTCAGGCTATTATTCGAAAAATAGATATCCCGTCTTCGTCGAATTAAAGGAATTAATTCTTCGATGACTGTAAACCCTTAAACAATGTAAGTTATTTCTATTTAACCTGATAAAACCCCTTTCAGGAATAGGTTTAATTATTCCTGCCTACCTATAAAGAGTAATAAAGTAACCCTAAGCTAGAGATCATCATTTCAACGTGCAGTACAGCAGACTCCAACAGGTGAAACCTTGTCAGAGCAAAGCCCAGAAGCATTATCTCGGCAATTATTAATGGGGCAATAATACTGAGACAAAGCGTGAGGGAAATATTTCCTTTGCGCCTTTAATTCTGGACTTCGCTTATTACGCTAGCATAGGACGAGACCGCATGTAAAAGGCATATTGCTCTTTATTATTTAATTTTCAATATTAACCTTTTATTACCACAGGTTTTTTATTATTAATTATTCATCTCCTTATTACCCCTTTATTAACTCGGGGTAACAAATAAAACCAGCTCCTCAATTACAACTGGAAATAAAATGAAATAACCTTATTATTTATCTACCCATTAAATTATCTGCGTCTCAGGTCTACTAAGCGTAAAGTTACCTTTTATCGTGACATCGACCTTCGAACGTTATTTAATAACGCAACGGACGGTTTCAAGGTGTGACCTATTTTTATGAATGGGGTTATGATGAACAGGCTAACTTCCAATATAATAATTGTTCACGCAATATCGTTCACACGATACTGTTTACAAGATACTGTTTACACAAATAATCACCTCAACGATTTCATGGATGATCAAAATGCGTCATATCCCGCTTTTTCCCCCTCATGATGCCGCTGCGGCCGCACGCTTTATCAAACAGCTGGCAACGCAGCAGTTACTGGATATTCCTCAATTTTGGCATGATATGGAGTCAATCGACGTCCCGCTGGTCACTGAAGTTCAGGGGAGCCAGGATGAACGCGACGTCACCTTTTTATGGCGCGCGTCAGATTCGTTGCAAGGCGTTTATGTTTTCCTGAATCGTGTGACCGACAAAATCAATGTGCCTATGGGGATGATGACACGCGTCCCTTCCAGTGATATCTGGACATTAACGCTGCGACTGCCCGCCACTTATCGAGGCACCTATACCTTTACGGAAATTCCATTGGGGACGTCGCCTGAAGTCGTCGCCATGCTGGGCGGGCGTTTTACGCCGTTTGTAGGCCAATCCGATCCGTTGAATAAGACCGGAAAAATCAACGTTCGCGGCATTGCAGAGGAGTCGATTCTTGCTCTCGATAAAGCGCCCGCGCAGCCCGAATGGGCAGGCGCCCCCCTCACTCCTCGCGGTGAGGGGGTCACGTACAACCCCGTGGTTGCCGGTCATCAGCGTCGCGTTCGCCTCTATCTCCCGGACGTTGCAGACACCACGCCGCTGGGGCTGCTGGTTTTGCTTGATGCAGAGAAGTGGTTTGATCACGTCGGTATACTCGGTGCCCTTGATGTTGCTTTGGCTAACGGCCGCATTGGCCCAACCGCCGTGCTCGGCATCGATAATCTGGATGAAATCGATCGCGCGGCAATCCTCGGCGGTCAGAGCGAATTGGTGCTCGATATTGCCGAGAAACTGGTGCCGCAGGTAATGGCCGATTACCCCGATAAAATCTGGGCTGGCCGTTCAAAAACCGTGCTTTGCGGCCAAAGTCTGGGCGGCGTCACCGCGCTGATGGCCGCGATGCACGCCCCCGACGTTTTCGGCACTGTGCTCAGTCACTCGCCTTCCATGTGGTGGATGCCACAAAAACGTAAGCGCGATCTCGGCTTTAGCGAAAACGATACCTCGTGGGTAAGTGAACATTTGCTGTCCACGCCGCCACAAGAGGTGCATGTCAGACTCTGCGTCGGTTCACTGGAAGGCTTCACCGTAACGCATCTCGAACAGTTGCACCAACGCCTCCTTGCCGCTGGCGTTGACAGTCATCTTGCTGTCTACACTGGCGGCCATGATTTTGCCTGGTGGCGCGGCGCGATTATCGACGGGCTGGCTGCTTTATCGCACCATTAACTTCTCTTCCGAATTTCCGGCCTATTAAGCACCCAGTCCGTCACATAAAATTCACAGGTAAATCTTTCTAAAAACATGCTCGTCACAATTACTGTGATGAGCGAAAAACATCAACGATATTGCCCATTTAAGGCAAAAAATGAACGACACAGGTTCAATTCTGAATGTAGAATGTTCATCACGTGCTTTAGATCACACTTTTATCTGCTACGCTCTTTCTTTAACCCGCTTAACCTGAAACGGAAAAGCCTAATTTTCCAGCTGAATCATAGATTTCAGCCGGGTCTGGTTTTTCGGCAGTATCACAGTTTCTTGGCAGGATCCCTCGCTTTTTGCAGGATCATAGCAGAGCTTGGCCTTCGGGCCAGAGTTCAGGTTTTTTCATTCATAATTTTCCTGGTTTTTTATTTATGCAAAATACAATGTCTACTCGTTCAGAAGGCTGGTTCCGGGTACTCAGCCTGGCTCTGGCAGCATTTATCTTCAACACCACCGAATTTGCGCCCGTCGGTTTACTGACGGATATCGCGCAAAGCTTCTCCATGACGGCGGCGCAGGTCGGCATCATGCTGACGGTATACGCGTGGGTAGTCGCCCTGCTGTCCCTGCCGCTTATGCTGTTGACCGGCAAGATGGAACGTCGCAAACTGCTGATTGGCGTGTTCGTGGTGTTTATCTGTAGCCACATTCTTTCGGGCTTTGCCTGGAACTTCATGACCTTGATGGTCTCGCGAATCGGTATCGCCACTTCTCACGCCGTGTTCTGGTCGATAACCGCCTCTCTGGCACTGCGCGTTGCGCCTCCGGGCAAAAAAGCGCAGGCGCTGGGTCTGCTGACGACGGGTACGGCTCTCGCGATGGTGTTGGGTCTGCCGCTGGGCAGGGTTATCGGGCAACTGCTCGGCTGGCGTGCGACCTTCCTTATCATTGCGGGCGGCGCCTTTATTACCATGATTCTTATCATCAAGCTGCTGCCGCCACTGCCAAGCAACAACTCCGGCTCTCTGAAAAGCGTACCCGAGCTGTTTAAACGCCCTGCGCTGGTGCTGATTTACGTGCTGACCATGATCGTTTTCGCGGCGCATTACACGGCGTACAGCTATATCGAGCCGTTCCTGCAACGCGTTGCAGGTTTTGGTGAAAACTTTACAACCCTGCTACTGCTGCTGTTCGGGTTGGCAGGTATCATCGGCAGTTACATCTTTACGCGCCTGAATCACAGCTTCCCGTCGGGCGTGCTGATTACTGCGGTCACCGTGCTGATGCTGAGTCTGATGCTGTTGCTTCCGCTGTCGGTTAACTCCACCAGCCTGATTATCATGTCGCTGTTCTGGGGCATGGCAATGACGATGATAGGCTTGAGCTTGCAGGTCAAAGTGTTGTCGATGGCACCCGATGCCACCGATGTGGCGATGTCTCTGCTGTCTGGCATCATCAACATCGCCATCGGCGGCGGTGCGCTGATTGGCAGTCAGGTGAGTACGCAGCTCAACATGGAAGATATCGGCTTTGCCGGCGGCATCTTCGGGCTGATTGGGTTGGGTCTGGCCATCTATACGCTGCGCCGCTATGGCAAGAACTTTGCCGAATCGGCGATGACAGAAGGCAGCGTGCTTCACTAATAAGCCTGCCGTCTTACTCTCCTGTTCCTTTACTTGAAGAAGGAACAGGAGCTTTTTCCGCAATTCTCTGCATCAATTCAAAAACCTCTCCCTGCCCCCTCAACGGCGTGCCATTACGTTGCTCATGCAACTGGTATGCGCGTGAAAAGTGCAGCACCGCCGTTTGCAATCGCGTAACCGTCAGCATCGTTCTCTGCGCGATATCCCGGATAACGAGCGGATGATAGACAGGAATACCCATAAGATAAGCCATGCCCGCCGCCCGCATTTCGAGAGATACATTGGCCCCGGTATAGTCGATTGGCACGGTCAGTCTGATAGCCCGCGCCATCATGTTATTGTACAGCCGCTCTCTTTCGACTTCCGGGATCGCCATAAATTTGTCGGCATAGGGGGTTTGGATAGATTGAACCGTGGCGGATGTCGAGGCGACCGGCGAAGAAGGTTTCTGACTTTTAACCCTGAGATCAAGCGGCTGCGGCGACGGCTCTTTATGATATCGCGCTCGGGGAATGGAATAAGGCATGTAGCGCGACCGAGCGCGCGAACTGCACGGCTGGGCCGAGGTATTGTCCAGCCGGGCAATGGCGTGCGGGTTTTCGTCGCGTGAGGTGGTCAGCAATTGCCGAACCATCGAGCTTGCGGGAATGGAATTGAGGGCGCCGGACGGGGAATTTGGCATGCGTTGCTCCGTTCATTATTATGAAATATGTAGTTGGCCTAGCATAAATCTGCCCGTGATGGGCAAACTACAACATTTCACCCATTGCACTCGGCTGCGGCTATTTAAGGGAGTAAACCGTGAAGATTAATGTTATTGGCACCAGTGGCAGCGGGAAATCCACCTTCGCCAGGGCGCTGGCGCAAGAACTTTCCCTTCCCTATATCGAAATGGATGCCCTGTTCTGGAAAGCTCACTGGACGCAAAGCACCGACGCCGAGTTTCTGGAAAAACTCGAGCGGGCGCTGGTCGAGCCTTCGTGGGTACTGGACGGCAACTACAAGCGCTCGACTCCCGTCAAGTGGCGCAGCATCGATATGGTTATCTGGATTGACTACAGCTTCCCGCGTACGTTGTATCAGGCCGTCAAACGGGCGCTCGCACGAATCTGGACTAAAAAGGAACTGTGGGCAGGCACCGGAAATCGCGAGACTTTCAGGCAAAGCTTTTTCAGCCGCGAATCGATTATCCTCTGGACACTGAAGACCTATTATAAAAATCGTCAGAGCTATCAGGCAATGATGGCCTCGCCCCTGAAAAACCGTATACGCTTTGTAAGATTGCGTTCGCCTCGCGAGGCAGAGAAGTTTATCGCAACACTGAATCGGCAGACTCTGGAGACAAAAAAAGCCTGACATGACGTCAGGCCTTTTTTATTCATTGGAAAGCTGGACGGAATCCGATTAGTTGAAATCGACGCCCTGCTCGGCAATATCCATTGCAAAGTAAGACAGGATGATATCGGCACCGGCACGTTTGATTGCGCCCAGCGTTTCACGCACCACTTTGCGCTCGTCGATGGCACCGGCCTGTGCGGCAAACTTGATCATCGCGTATTCCCCGCTCACCTGATAGGCGGCCAATGGAAGACGGGACGCGGCGCGAATATCGCTGATGACGTCGAGGTAGGCGCCCGCAGGTTTCACCATCAATGCATCCGCCCCTTCGTGCTCGTCCATCAGGGATTCACGGATAGCTTCACGGCGGTTCATCGGATTCATTTGATAATTTTTACGGTTGCCCTGCAACACGCTGCCGCCCGCTTCACGGAAAGGACCGTAGAGAGAGGACGCAAATTTGGTCGAATAAGCCATGATTGAGGTATCAATGAATCCGGCTTCGTCGAGCGCGCGGCGAATAGCCTGCACCTGACCGTCTGCGGCGGCGGAAGGCGCGATGAAATCTGCACCGGCGGCGGCCGCGACAACGGCCTGACGTCCCAGGTTCTTGAGCGTGGCGTCATTGTCTACGCCGTGGTCATGCAACACACCGCAATGGCCGTGCGAGGTGTATTCGCAGAAACAGGTGTCCGACATGACAATCATTTCGGGCACGGTGTCTTTGCAGATTCGTGCCATGCGTGCGACCAGCCCGTTTTCGTTCCAGGTGTCGCTTCCGGTGGCATCCATGTGGTGCGAGATACCAAAGGTCATCACCGAACGAATGCCCGCCTTGGCGTAACGCTCGATTTCATACGCCAGTTTTGACTCAGGAATACGCAGTACACCGGGCATGGTCTCGATTACCGCGTATTCGGAAGTCTCTTCTTCAACGAAGATAGGCAATACGAGATCGTCAACGCTGAACTGGTTCTCCTGAAAGAGGGCGCGCATAGAATCAGACTGTCTTAGACGACGAGGGCGTAAACTTGGGAACTGATTTGACATGACTACTCCAGCAAAAAGCGATTTAAAACTCACTGCGGCTTGAACAGCACGCGACGGTATCAACGTAATTATCGCCGACCCTGATTAACTGGCGCGTATTTTAGCGTAATTTTCACCGCCGTCTTTATCTTTACGTAGCAACTTTGGGCCAGAATACAGGGTTTGCCGATACGGACGCTGGCGACTCTCTCGGGCGCTATCGTCCTGTTTACCCTGGCTGTCCCTGCATCTCGACGCCATAACCTGACGCGCCAAGACCGGAATGCGATACAATGATGAGTGATGGTCGACGCTTTCTCGGCATCACTCTTCATCTCTCGCTGCTCCCCGGTCTGGCAATCATGCTGACCACGCCTGGATTAAACGTCCCGGGCGACGGGCTACACGACTTACGGGATACACGTTCATGATGGTTAATACGGGCACGGTAGTGTTTTGTGCCGATATCGGTGGTTCTTTTATTAAATTTGGCATCTCGCGTCAGCAGGGTGACGTGACGGTGTTGACCAAAGTCGCTACGCCGACCCAATCCTGGGACGAATTCGTGCTGGCCTTGCAGGTTTTGCTGAGCGAACACGGCAGCGAGGTTCCCGAAGATACGCCCCTTGCGATTTCAACCGCCGGACTGGTTTCACCGCAAAGTGGTGAAGTGATGGCGAGCAACATTCCGGCCTTCGCAGGCCATAATCTGGCAGCGGAACTCACCCAGTTACTTAAACGAAAAGTCAGCGTGGCCAACGACGCCGACTGTTTCGCGCTGGCCGAAGCGCACGTGGGCGAAGCCATGGGAATGCCTGTCGTCATCGGCATTATTCTCGGGACCGGCGTGGGCGGTGGACTGGTGTTCAACGGCCAGCTGGTGCGCGGTCACGGCGGGGTTACAGGTGAATGGGGTCACGGCGCCATCACCCGTACCGAACTGGTCATCGACAACGAACTCGTCAAGGTGCCGCGGCTTCCTTGCGGCTGCGGTCAGACGGGGTGTCTCGATATGCTCGGCGGCGCACGCGGGATTGAACGCCTGCATTTCGAACTCCACCAGCAAAAACTCGACAGCCATGACATCATCGCTGGATGGGAGGAAGGCAATCTGCAAGCCGCTCTCACCTTCAAGGCCTGGGTCCTGCTGGTGAGCGAACCGCTGGCACTGATGGTCAATATTCTTGGCCCAACCAAGATAGTGGTGGGCGGCGGACTGGCAACGGTCATCCCGCTTATCGCCGCACTCGACCAGCAGGTACGGGGTGCCACATTGCACCATTATCCCGCCCCGCTGGTCGTGCCCGGCAAATATGTCAATCAGGGCGGTCTTGTCGGCGCATCCGTGCTCGGCAGACAACACTAGAGACGGGCAGAGGATTAGCCTAAATCATAAAAACAGTCGGCATCGAGCGTGATGTCGGCGATTTTCTGTACTGGACCGCGCATGTTGACCATGAAGTCTCCGGAGAAGGCGATAGCAAGCTGTCCACCGGGCATGGTGACGGTAACGTTATCGTCGACCAGCCCCAGTTTGCGCATGGCACTCGCCGCGGCACAACTGCTGCTGCCGGAAGCCAGCGTGTAACCGGCTCCGCGCTCCCAGATACCGATGCTGATGTTGGCGCGGTCAATCACTTCGACAAACTGCACATTGGTGCGTTTCGGGAAAATCGCCAGCGTTTCAATCAGCGGACCCAACTGATGCACCAGCGCTAAATCGAGCTTTTCGACGCGCACGACGCAGTGCGGATTGCCCATCGACACCAGCGTTGCATTGAGGTCATGTCCGCCTACCACCAGCGGCTGGTCGAGCATCGCCTCACCTTCGACATGCGCCGGTAACGCGGAAGGCGTGAATTTTGCCTGGCCCATATCGACGATAATCTGGTGTGCGCCCTCGGTCACTTCACAACTCACCTGCCCGCCCAGCGTGTTCACCAGAAAGGGTTCGTGGCCGACTCGCTTGATATCAAAAAGGTAACGGGCATAGATTCGCAGGCCGTTTCCGCTTTTTTCTGCCTCGGAACCGTCTGGATTGATAATTCGAACGCGTGGCACCTCTTCGTCGTCGATATCGATAAGCAGCCCGTCGGAGCCGATACCGTAATTCCGGTCACAGATACGGCTAATCTGCTCAAGAGTGAATTTTGCCGCCACGCTTTGATGGCAGACCAGATAATCATTGCCCAAGCCATGATAACGGTGGAAAAGTGATGCGTTCATATGCAGCCCAGCTTGTGTATGGAGTTATTCGAGATTTAGCAAAGAATACACCATGCCTTCCGGCACCGGTAGCACCTGCCAACGGGCGGTGTATTTGTCCTCTGTCGCGACCTATTGAATTAAAAACAATTAAACTTTTGTCCGAGATCAATAATTCCCCGATTTTCATTAACAACGTTTGCACATCTTTTGTCATCGGCGTAAACCTGTCAGCAGCTCACGCAGGCCCGGAAAGCCAGAGGCTCTCCGCCTTGCGCGCAGCCACCTGAACACTCACAAGGTTTGCCAACGAGGATATGCTGTATGTCTAGTAATGGAAAAGTCGCTTTGGTAACAGGTGCCGGTCAGGGGATTGGCCGGGCAATCGCACTGCGTTTGGCGAAAGATGGATTCGCCGTGGCGGTCGTGGACTTCAATGCGGAAACGGCAAAACAGGTCGCCGAAGAGATTAATCATGCCGGTGGCAAAGCCATCGCCCGGACTGCCGATGTGTCGGACCGCGATCAGGTCTTCTCTGCCGTCGAAACGGCGAAACAGCAGCTGGGCGGTTTTGACGTCATTATCAATAATGCCGGTATCGCGCCAACCACGCTCATTGAAGACATCACGCCGGAAATTGTGGATAAAGTCTATAATATCAACGTTAAAGGCGTTATCTGGGGCATTCAGGCTGCGGTCAAGGCCTTTAAATCATTGGGTCACGGCGGCAAAATCATCAATGCCTGCTCGCAGGCCGGTCACGTCGGCAACCCCGAACTGGCCATTTACAGCTCCAGCAAGTTCGCCGTGCGCGGATTGACCCAGACGGCAGCCCGCGATTTGGCTTCGCTTGGCGTCACCGTCAATGCCTATTGTCCGGGCATTGTGAAAACGCCGATGTGGGAAGAGATCGATCGTCAGGTTTCGGCGGCGGCGGGTAAACCCGCAGGCTACGGCACGCAGGAGTTTGCCAAAAACATCACCCTGAAACGTCTTTCCGAACCCGAAGATGTGGCCTCGTGCGTCTCTTATCTTGCCGGTCCGGATTCTGATTATATGACCGGTCAATCACTCCTGATTGACGGCGGCATGGTCTTTAACTGATAGTTTCCGATTACCCCTGTAAGTCAAGCCCGCAGCCCTGACCGGTGAGCGGGCTTTTCAGGATCCCATGTCGAAAAAAGGGTTCTTAATGACAGCGAATTCACTTCCCCAACCGGAATACAGCCGCAATATGCGGTTAATCGGCCACAGCGATCAGGGCGGCAAGGCCGATGGCGTACAGGTCATGGTGCATCGCGGCTATGCCTATATCGGGCATATGGTGTCGCAGGGTTTTTCGATAGTCGACGTGCGGGATCCCAAAAACCCCCGCGCCGCCGGTTACGTGCCTGCGCCGCCGGGTACCTGGAACGTGCATTTACAAACGCATGACGATCTGCTGCTGGTTATCAATGCCCGCGACCTGTTTGCCGACGTTCGTTTTGCCGATGAAAAGGTCTATTACACCCGGTCGGTTGCCGATACCGTTAAAGGCAGTACGCAACGCGGCTGGAGCGCCGGTGTGCGTATCTTCGATATTTCGGTGCCGGACGCGCCGCGCGAGATTGGCTTTCTCTCCCTCGACGGCATCGGCGTTCACCGCATCTGGTATGTCGGCGGGCGCTGGGCCTACGTCTCGGCGCTGCTTGAAGGCTACAGCGACTATATTTTCCTGACACTGGACCTCGCCGACCCGACACGCCCGGAAGTGGCCGGACGCTGGTGGCTGCCCGGTATGCATACCGCCGGCGGCGAAATACCCGACTGGCCACAGGGCAAACGCCACGCGCTGCATCACGCCATCATCAGCGGCGATACGGCCTATGCCAGCTGGCGCGACGGCGGCTTGACCCTGCTCGACATCAAGGATCGCAGCGCGCCTACCCTGATTGCCCATCGCAACTGGAGTCCGCCTTTTGGCGGCGGCACGCACACTGCCCTGCCCTTGCCCGAACGTGATCTGCTGGTCGTGCTCGACGAGGCCGTGCTCGACAATCAGGAAGATGGCGAAAAGCTGATTTGGCTGTTTGACGTGCGGGAACCTGCCAATCCCGTGAGTATTGCCACTTTTCCGCAGCCGGATGAGCGCGATTATGTCAGCAAGGGCGCCCATTTCGGTCCGCATAACCTGCACGAGAACCGTCCGGGCAGCTTCGTCAGCTCATCCCTTATTTTTGCAACCTATCAGAACGCCGGTATCCGCGCCTATGACATCAGCAACCCGTATCAGCCCAAAGAGACCGGTGCGCTGGTGCCTGCGGCCCCGACCCGGATGATGGATAAACGCCCCGGCCGACCCCAGGTGATTCAGTCTTGTGACGTATTCGTCGATGCGGGCGGAATTATTTACAGCACCGACTACAATGCGGGTCTGTCCATTATCGAATATCTCGGTTAATTGTCTCGAAGATGAATGAATGTCTGCCCGCAAAGTGCGGCGGACATTTTTCTGACGCTGTGTTCATTATCCCCAGAATGGGTTATTTAACTTAGGGGAAACAATAGGGTGAGCGATAGCTAGGTGTCTGATAAAAAAAGTTGAACCTTGAAAAGAAATGCCTATTGAGGCTACACTGCGGGGATGAATTTTGTGACGAAGATCGTTAATTGAGCATGAAGAATGTAAGGAAATCATCAGGAATTCTTCAATCCCCTGTCTTTGGAAGATGCTATCAGCGAGTTCTGAATAATTTGGGTAATGTGGTTTTGATTGTGGATGAAAAACATCCTGTTCAGGACATGACGATACAATGACATTTTTATTGCTGGGAGTATCATTTTTGTGAACAAAAACATGGTCAAAAATATATTGTCGCTCTTTATGATTCAGGGAGCCGGATATATTTTACCCCTCGTTACGCTCCCCTATCTGGTCAGGGTACTTGGCCCGAGCGAGTATGGCGTTTTAGGCTTTTCGCTTGCCTTTGTGCAATATTTTACGCTGCTCGTACAGTACGGCTTCGACCTTTCTGCTACCAATAAAATCGCCATTCATAAAGAAAACAAGACTCTGGTGAGTCAGGTTTTCTGGGGCGTTCTGTTCTGTAAAACCATTTTGGTCGTCCTTGGGGCGCTTTTACTTGCTGCCATCATTGCCTTTGTACCCAGCGTTCATCAATATGCCACAGTTATGATTGTTTCCTATACCTCGGTTATTGGTGCCGCCTATGTGCCATCCTGGTTATTTCAAGGCAAGGAAAAAATGGGCTGGATGGCCATTTCCAATATCGTTGCCAAAATAATTACTCTGCCACTGATTTTCCTATGGGTTAACTCTCCTGCTGATACATGGCTTGTGGCATTAATTACCGGTGCCGGGTTCATTCTTGGCGCAATATTTAGCTTCTACATGATTTATCGTGAAAAATGGATTGAGTGGAGCCTTCCAGATTATGCACAAATAAAGGAACTTATCTCCGACGGGCGTTATATATTCCTGTCCAATATTGCAGGCAGCGTTTATGTAAACAGTATTCCTGTATTCCTTGGTTTTGCCGCAGGCCCGGTTATCGTCGGTTATTATGTGGCAGCCGACAAAATTCGTATGGCCATTCAAGGTTTGATGGGACCGGTGACACAGGTCTTTTATCCGCGAATCAGTGCTGTTATGGCAACCGACAGAGAAAGAGGCCTGAGCATGATCCGCAAGCTGCTCTATGGCCAGAATGGATTAGTACTGGTGATATCACTTTTACTAATGGTATTCGCACACGAAATTATTACCGTATTTTACGGTGAAACCTATTTGGCTTCAGTTTCGATTTTGATGATCCTTGCACCGATGGTGTTCTTTATCAGTGTCAGTACGGTACTAGGCGTACAGGGTATGTTGATCATTAATATGAAAAAGGAGTTCAGCCAGATATTGTGGTTTGGTGCCGTGCTTAACACCCTCGTCATTTTCCCGTTAATCTGGCTGGCTGGCGCAGACGGCGCTGCTATCTCAGTGCTGATGACTGAAGCCATTGTGGCCCTCTTGATTGTCTATAAAACCAAATCCATATGGAGACGTTCATAAATGTCTATTGAACAAGTAAACGCCCTGCAAACCCCTCTGGCAGGCGTTGTGGTTTGGTTTAATCCTACTGTTAAAGAAGTCGAGAATATAAAGTCATACGTGGGGTTCCTGCAAAACCTGTATGTTGTCGATAATTCGGCCGATAATAATGCTTCGCTACTTGCAGAACTCACTTCTCAATCGGACAAGATTCATTACTTGCCGAATCTTGATAATCTTGGAATTGCCACGGCGTTGAATCGGGGCTGTAAAATGGCCCGCGAAAATGGATATCAGTGGATCCTTACCATGGATCAAGATTCCAGTTTTTCTCGGGAAGAAATGAGTGAATTCATCGCCTCTTTCGAATCCAAAAAAGTTGAAGACCCAAGCATTGCCGTCTTTACCCCTTTGACGAATGATTTTCAGCCAAAGGGATATGCGGATCGGGTCATTACTTCAGGCAATTTGTTAAGTCTGGAAGCTTACGACAAGATTGGTGGATTCGACGATACGCTGTTTATTGATGAGGTCGACCATGATCTCTGTTACAAGTTGACCGATAATGGCTACAAAATTTTTAGTTTCAGCCATATCTATATGCAGCACAAAATTGGCGACGGGAGGATTCATAAATTTCTGTTCCCACGTCAGCTCTACGTTATGCATCATGGCGCGGTAAGGAAATACTACATCGTGCGAAATCGTTTCGTATTGCGCGATCGTTTTCCTGACTTTACCAATGACTATACCAAATTTAATATCCAGCTTCTGCTCGGCGTCATCTTCTTCGAAGAGCAGAAACTGCTTAAACTGCGCTATATGCTCAAAGGCTATCGCGATTACAAAAACAACCGTCTGGGCAAGATGCGTTAATCTATTCGACTCCTGCCGCCGCCGTCAGATTTAAGAGATGCAGCGCCGCCTTTCCCAGGGCGGCTCTGCGCCATGCCAGCGCAATTTGCGTGGTGATCCGCTGGTTGGCGATAGGCAGGCAGCAGACATTGGCGACATCGATTCTGCCCAGTGAAGCCGGAATCAGCGCATAGCCAAAGCCGGTTGCCACCATGCTGAGTGACGAGGCAATCTGCGGGCATTGCTGGCCCAGATTCGGCGAAAATCCGGCGGCCTCACACCCTGCAATAACCGTGTCATAGAGTCCGGGCGACAGGTCGCGCGGAAAAGTAATCAGCGTTTCATTTTGCAGGTCGGCGAGCGACACGCTCTCTGTGCGACTCAGCGGATGCATCTTCGGCAGCGCAACCACCATCTCTTCGTCATCGATAACCCGCACATTGAAATCCTTGCTGCGCTCGCAGGGCAGACGCACGAACGCCAGATCAATCACCCCTTCACTTAACGCCGTCATCAAGCCCGACATGTCCTTCTCCTGCGGCTCGAGCGTCACTCCCGGAAACTTGTCACGATACCGGTGCAGCAGCGAGAAAACCTGCGGATTAAACGCCGAGGAGCTGGCAAAGCCGATGCGCAGAAATCCATTCATGCCACGCGCGACACTGCGGGTTCTTTCCAGTGCCGCGTCAGACAATTTAAGAATGATTAACGCATCTTCGTACAGCACTTTTCCCGCGTCGGTCAGTTCCACGCCGCGCGTCAGTCGTTTAAGCAACGCCGTGCCAACTTCATGCTCAAGCCGCTGAATTTGCTGGCTTAATGGCGGTTGAGAAATACCCAGCCGCTGTGCGGCGCGGGTGAAATTTGCCGTCTCGGCGACGGCGACGAAGTAGCGCAGGTGGCGAAGTTCCATATCAAAAACGTCTCAAAGTCATCATGCCTTAATATTGGAACTCGCAGGCAAACGGCGTCAACCTTTAGTTAATCTTATTAATGCGTTTTCCGGAGCACCCACATGAATGACCTTTCCGTTTCAGAGCCGAATGTGCTGTACCAGGCCTCGCTCATGAGCGCGTTGCTGAGCGGCGTCTATGAGGGGGAAACCACCATGGCCCAGCTGCGAGAGCACGGAGACTTTGGCATTGGAACCTTCAATAAACTCGACGGCGAGCTGATTGCCTTTGACGGCAACATTTTTCAGCTTCGCGGCGATGGCACGGCACGACGCGCCAGTCCCGAGCAGAAAACGCCGTTTGCCACCATGACATTCTTCAATCCGACCAATGAATACCGAATTGACCGCCCGCACAGCCGCGAAGAAATCCATCAGGTCATCGACCGGGTGGTCGCCAGCCAGAATGCCTTCTGCGCCATGCGCATCAATGGCACTTTCAGTCGCGTGGATACGCGTACCGTGCCGGAGCAGGAGCGCCCCTACAAGCCGATGCTGGAAGCCGTCAAACAGCAGCCGACCTTTCATATCGAAAATAGCCAGGGTGTGCTGATTGGCTTTTTGACCCCCGAATATATGCAGGGGATCAACGTCGCCGGCTATCACGAACATTTTATCAATGACGCGCGTTGCAGCGGCGGACACGTGCTGGATTATCAGGTTGAACACGGTACGCTGACCTTCGGCACCGTAGAAAAACTGATGATCGATTTCCCGCACGATAGCGACTTTTTGCACGCCAATCTGTCGCCCGAGAACTTGCAGGAAGCCATCCGCGCTGTAGAAAGCTAATCGCCGCCGTTAACGGAGTAACCTCATGAACAGTCAAGACAAGAGTGAAAACCAGAACAATCAGTGGAAATGCGGGGCCGATCTGGTGGTCGCGCAACTGGAAGCGCAAGGCGTGAAGCACGTATTCGGCATTCCGGGTGCCAAAATCGACCGGGTGTTTGATTCGCTGGTGGATTCAAAAATCGAAACGGTTGTCGTGCGTCACGAAGCCAATGCCGCCTTCATGGCCGGTGCCGTCGGGCGTTTAACGGGCAAGGCCGGTGTCGCGCTGGTTACATCAGGCCCTGGATGTTCAAACCTGATAACCGGTGTCGCGACAGCCAACTCCGAAGGTGACCCGATGGTTGCTCTGGGCGGCGCGGTGATTCGCGCCCATCACCTCAAACAGGTGCACCAGACAATGGACACGGTTTCAATGTTTCGTCCGGTGACCAAATATTCGGCGGAAGCGACCTCGTCGTCGGCGCTGGCGGAAGTGGTCGCCAACGGATTTCGTGCGGCGGAGTTCGGACGCCCGGGCGCATCCTTTATCAGCCTGCCGATGGATTTAATTAACGAACCCGCGCGCGGAAAGTTGCTGACCAGCTACTCGCCGACGCTGGGCAGTGCGCCGCACGGCGCAATCATGCAGGTTGCCCGCCTGCTGAAACAGGCCAAAAATCCGGTGCTGCTGCTGGGACTGATGGCGAGCCAGCCGCGCAACGCCGAGGCGATTCGCCGCCTACTGAAGAAAAGCAATCTGCCGGTAACCAGCACGTATCAGGCGGCGGGTGTTATCGATCAGAGTGCATTCCACCGTTTTGCGGGCCGAGTCGGCCTGTTCAACAATCAGGCCGGTGACCGTTTGCTGCGCAATGCCGATCTGGTCATTACCATCGGTTACAGCCCTGTCGAGTACGAGCCTGAAAAATGGAGCAACGGCAACAGCAAACTGGTTCACATCGACGTTACGCCTGCCGAGACGGACAGCGACTATCTGCCCGAAGTGGAACTGGTGGGCGATATCGCCGATACCCTCGACCTGCTGAACGAGCAGATTCAGGAGCAGATTGTCCTAAGCCCTGCCGCTATCGATATTCTCGAAGAGCGCCGTTTACAGCGCCAGTTGCTGGACCAGAAAGGCCGCAGTCTGAACCAGTTCGCCATTCACCCGCTGCGGCTGGTGCGGGCCATGCAGGACATCGTCAACAGCGACGTTACCCTTTGCGTGGATATGGGCAGTTTCCATATCTGGATTGCCCGTTATCTTTACAGCTTCCGCG
>Ga0308159_1001224_pt1 | contig 40113 bp, 59 predicted proteins | sample PhyCR1_FD_201040 | JGI IMG/M metagenome (GOLD analysis project Ga0308159, IMG submission 201040) | Phyllosphere microbial communities from UC Gill Tract Community Farm, Albany, California, United States - DLSLC.R1 | ecosystem: Host-associated > Plants > Phyllosphere > Unclassified | place: USA... | reverse complement strand
TGTTAACCTTGCCGCCATCGCAAAAAATGCTGGGCCAAGCGCCCCCTTTGCCCCATCACTTTCAACGAATTTGCCTATTACCCAATGAGTAAAAACACTTCAGACCTGTCCTCCCACACCCCAATGATGCAGCAGTATGGGCTGGAAATGGTCTAACGCCACGTCCTGCGCGGCTTTCAGTGGATGACCGTCTAAAACTAGACTTTCATTTAGCGCCCTTTACGCCCAATGAATGCGTGCTAGGTTGAGGTAGTTTTAGACAGGTAGAACGACGATGAATGAGACTCAGCAACTTACAGAGATGAACCTCCCGCCACTGATTCAAACCCGGGCGTCCTCACACCTCAATCGTATCGCTAGGGCGGCTGACAATATGTCTCGCACCCTTGCGGGCGAGCGTGCTGCCGGATTCGTTGAAGGCCTTGAAGCAGCTCGCGCTCTGACGCCGGCCACGATAGAGGCGTTATTCCTGATTTTCGACGACGCAACGGAATCAGCTCTAGCGCGGTGAGCGTTCATCTCTTCTGGCTCTACCAGTTCATGATCGCCAGCTCGCCCGTCACAGCCGCCTTCCCTTGTCGGGGATTGGCGGTGCTATATCGGATGTCCATCGTCTCCAACCGAAACCCATGAAACACCTGACGGATGTCGGGATGGTCGTTGATGCTGACCATCACCTTGCCCTGGCAGGTTCGCATGAAGGCGGCCATCCGCTCATACTCTTCGAAATCAAACTGCCCACCATACCCAGCCGTTTGCCAGTAAGGCGGGTCCATGTAGTGGAACGTGTGCGGGCGGTCGTACTTCTCGGCACACTTCAGCCACGGCAGATTCTCGACATAGGTGCCGGAGAGTCGCTGCCAGGCTTGCGATAGGTTTTCCTCGATCCGTAGCAGGTTGATAGGCCGGCCTGTAGTCGCCGTGCCAAAGGTTTGCCCGGTTGCCTTCGCTCCGAAGGCGTGGTGCTGGAGATAGAAGAACCGCGCCGCCCTCTGGATGTCCGTCAGCGTTTCCGGCACCACCATCTTCTGCCACTCGAAGATCTGTCGCGAGCTAAGTGCCCACTTGAACTGGCGCACGAACTCCTCGAGGTGGTGCTGGACGACGCGATAGAGGTTCACCAAGTCCCCATTGAGGTCATTCAAAACCTCGACCTTTGCGGGCACCTCTCGCTTGAAGTACAGAGCCGCGCCGCCGGCGAACACTTCGACGTAGCACTCGTGGTCAGGAAACAGCGCCAGCAGGCGTTTCGAAAGACGGCGCTTGCCGCCCATCCATGGAACGATTGGGTTTGTCATTTGCGATCCTTCGCTTTTGGTTGAATGAGTAATGCTAATTTTTTCGACCGGCACTGTAGGTCATGCCAGCACCTTCAGCGCTTTGTCGTAAAGCGCTTGGCGGTCGGCCTGGCCGGTTAGCCCACCATTGATGCGCTTGGTGATCTTCTCGAACTGCCCCTGGTCCGCCAGCGTGTTCAGGCCTTTGGTCGACCAGAACCAGGCCGCTGACATGGCGGCGTGCTGGGGCAACTCAAGCAATTCAGGATTGTTGATCAGGTCCAGGCCCAGCGCCTCGCCGCAAGCGGTATAGTTCGCACGTCCGGTGACTTGGATCAGGCCGCGCCCGCGGTACTTGGAACCGTCCCCCTTCACGGTGTTGCCCAGATCGGCGCGACCTTCGTACCCCGTCTGCTGCTTCGTTGGCCCCCAAATCTCACGCACATATCGCAACTGCCCCGACTCATGTCCGACCTGGGCGATGAATGCGGCGATGCGCAGCGGGGTCACGATCGCGTGTCGGCCCATGGCCGCATTCAGCACAGGAACAAAAACGCCGGCATTGCGGCCGGCGTTCGGGAGAATCTGCAGCAACTGCTGCTCGGTGATCGGCATACTTTTCTCCAGGCGAAAAAAAGCCCGCTCAGTGGCGGGCGCTTACTCTTCAGTGATGGGTTCTGGCGGCGGCGTTTCGATCTTTGGCATTTCAAGCCTCACGTCGATCCAGCTATTCAGCGGAACATCCATGGGAGCACCACGACCTAGCACCATCTCCCCATCGTCCGTGAGCGTCCAGCGTTGCTTGAAGAGCCGAATAACGATAGAACCGTCTTCATCTTGCGAGCTTTCACTAATGCCCAAAGTTCTCCCGCCATCCGGCGAGCATGGGTCCTGAGTTCGCCACCCCTCAAGCGCCAAGCCAAGACTGCCGGAGATCTTGTATTCACCCACGCTAAACCGCGCGACGGTGACCCCACGGGCTTCGCTGTTCACCACCCCCCATTCCCCGGCTGGCTCAAAGGTTTCCTCTTGAAGGTCACGGCGTTCACTGGTGGCTACGCACGCAATCCTCATGATGGGCGAGGCGGCTGAAAGCGCCCCACCAGATCCGCGAGTAGTATTGCCAGTATGGTAAATGCGACACCATGGAGTAGCGCCTTGTCCCCCGCGAAAAGCCCTGAACCCCGCCTCGGCTTGAATATAGTCAAATGCCAGTTGTGCACCGTACCCCCCGCCTGAGTCAATTAAGCCCGATACCTGCATAAACGTGCCATAACCAGATCCAAACGTAGGTCTTCCGGGACCAGTGTTGGTCGAATATCTCGCCCATCCCGTAGTGCTAGTTTGGGGACCGTTATCCATATCCAAACAGATCGGTAAGTTAAAAACAGAACCCAGGCCAAATGCAGCGACCTCCATTACGTTTCCGGCCAGTGTTCCTACAGCTCTCGTCGATGCAGTCCCCAAACCAAGGCCATTGCGGGCGGTAGCCTGGCTCGTGCCCCCAGTCCCCCCCTTGGCAACAGGCACCACATTCTCGGTAGATACCGTGCCAAGGCCAGCCAGGGTCGCCCCCCACTGCTGAACCAGCAGATTGACCGCATCAGCCAAGGCCTTTGGGTAGCCATTTACGGGGACAATGCCATAAGCAGCGCCCGCTGAGGTGGCGCCACGGTAGGCCGGCGAGATCGACACCGATGTATCGCTCGACGGGTTGATCACCTGATAGATGCCGTTATCCGGACCGACAAACATATCGCCGGATCTGCAGTTAGAAAACCTCGTACCGACACCAGTTACAACGGCATTGCCGTTCGTAACGGTAACGGTCCCCTCTGAAAACCAAGAAGCCATATTTTTCTCCAATAAAATATTTAGAAAATGCTATTAACTTCGAAGAGTTACGCCTGCATCTTCGCAAACACAGCCGGTATATAAAAAGTGTTCTGAGGCGTTGCACCTATCGTTATCGCCCATAACCTATTCGCAGGGAAATCCCACCAACAATATAAAGATGCGGCGCGTAACGAACTCCCAGCAACATCCATCCCAAAGTTATTGATCAGCATGTATTCATCACTAGAGAATACAAAAGGCACGCTGAAATAAACCATGGTCTGGCCTTGGGCGTCTCGGCCTGATGTGATGTAACTCCACGATGACGAAGCTCGACTGAATACTGCTCTGGGAGTGCCGGTGTCGAAAATTAGCGCCTCATTCGCATCGTAAAGCCGGCCTCCCCACAGGGCTGTGGGGCTTGCTGTGTATGCTGCTGCAAAGTAGCTGCCTCTGGGCTGAGCCGTATTCACGTCATACGCCCGAACATAGAAGCCTGTCCAGTTGCCAGGCGAACCAAGAACGAGAACTCTACAAAGTCCAGCAATTATCCCAACGTTGTCGGGCTTAACAAACACCAGCGGTGGCTCTTGCGTAGTTATAACCCTCTCAAAGTTAGTTGAAGAGCCCAGACCAGACTCTTGCGTAGGGATAAAACGCCCTTTGGACAAAATCGAAAGGCGCGCATATTCAGAATCAATAATGACGACGTCGTCATTATTAATAAACTCGAAACCCCAACTCATTATTTAAACCTCGAAACAATAAGCCTTTGAGTTCCAGTCCCGAATCTCCCATCAACAGCGGTCCTGTGCCCTCTCCACACCCTTATTTGATCCGTTAATATTTCAGGCTCATATTGAACCATCGTGTGTTGACCGGTTGTATATGGGCCGATCGGTACGACGATAGCGATGCAGTTTTGTGGGGTCACCCCTAGCACAGAGAATGTCTGTGACGCGCCTGCGCCAGTCACCGGCCCAGAGAAGGTGACCAGCGTTGAGAAAACAGTGCGCAATGTGAAAGATGCAGGGCCAATTTGCTGGACCCCGTTCTCGTCCCACGTAGCCAACCCGTATTCAGCCATCAGGAAAGCCTCCCGAACTTGCCGCGACGTTTCTCGTTCGCGTCGAACACCGAGATACCGCTGTTATCGAACAGGCTGGAGCCGTCGGTGCCCTCGCCACGCACAGTAATCGTGCCTGCCGGAATGTTGATTTCCAGCAGTGGCCGCCCTTTCGAGTCCACCGTCGGCGATCGAAGCACCATTCCGAGGATGATTTCCTGAATGATCGCCTTGCTGATGATCGCGGTATTGAACACTGCTTGACCGTTCTCAATGACGAACATCGGGTCAACCTTGCCGCTGACCTCGTTCACGATGGCGAACCGCTGAGCAAAGATCAGAAACTCCGACTGCTCGCCGTTCGAACCAAAGGCCAGGCCAGATACAACCCTTCGACCGTCGACAATTGTCTGGGCCTTCATGGTCGTCTGAGCTAGTACCTTGCCGTTGAGCTGCACCACTGTCTCGCTCACCGTTTGAACCGACGCGCTTGTCTGTCCGATGCTCGACTGCAGCGTTTCCGTAGTTTTGGTCAAAGCCTCGTTTGCACTCGCCTGCACAACCTTCTCGGCTGCAAAGCTGGCAGTGGACTCCCACGCTTTAATAGCGCCCGCCAGTTCGCCAGAACCGTTGTCGCCGCGCACAGAAGCCCGCAGCGCCTCATTGCTAGACGCCTGAGAAGTGATCTTCCCATCCAGGCTGCTGACTTTTGTGTCTAGGCTGGTGAGCGCCTGGGCAGTGCCGTTCGCCTTTTGATCGACCGCAGACAGATCGCTATTCAGTTTGGTGATCTGCGCTGCGGACGTCTCGCGGTTGCTGGCCACCACTTGTTCCAGAACGGTCAGCGACGACCTGTTGTCGCCAACCTGAGCGCTGAGGGTTAGCAGTTGCTGGGCCGCCGCTTCTGTTTCGCTGGCTCGCGTTTTGCGCTCGACGGCGAGATCTGCCGTGGACGTCCAGCCCTTGATCGCGTCAGCCAGATCGCCGGCGCCATCATCACCTCGAGCAGCAGAGCGCAAAGCCTCCACGGATGTGGCGGTGGCCAACACCTTGCCGTCGATCTCTTCGATCTTGGTTTCGATGATCTGGACCTGGGATACCAACGCATCAGTTGTCTCAAGGATGGTGCCGATATCGACCCAGTAATCAGCATCGGGAGGCGCCGCTCCCACAGGAACAGGGCCTTTGGCTTGGTACAGATGCTGATCGAGCCGGACAATGTCGCCCTTCTGATACGACTTATCGGGATTGTAGGCGAGCGCGTCATTCACCTGCTTGATCAGGTCCTCCAGTTCCTGCTTGGCTTCCTCGAGGCGTTCATTCACCGAGCCGGGCCCGTCACCGGTGATCAGCTCTATCTCTTCGCGCAGGCTCTGGTACAGGGCACCCTTGCCGATTTTCTCGGCGTAGTAGGCCTCATAGTCGCTCTGCTTGGTGCTTGCCTGGCCATTGACTGCACCTGGTACCGGCCAGAACGGGCCGACGTTGCCTGTCCGATCCACCAGGCGCGCCCAGAAGAACAGGCTCGCGCCGGCCAGCAGGCCGTGCATCTCATGCGAGGCTTGCGGATAGCTGAAGTCACTCAGCTTGATCGCGGTCGTCAGGTCCGCCGATTGGCTGTACCAGAGTTCCGTGCGCTGGGTGTCCTCGGCGCCAGCAGGGAAGCCCCATTGGATGCCGATGCCATATACCAGGCTGGTGGTGTTCAGGAACGACACCGCCGGCGGCAAACCCTCTTTCCCTTTCAACGCAGTGAGAACCGAGGTTCGCCACGAAGAGGTGATATCAAAAGCGCTCACAGCGCGCACGCGGGCCACGTAGCCGCCGGCATAGATGCCCACCACATCCACATTGGACAAACCGGTACGCTGAAGCTTAATCCAGTTCCCACTGTCCTTGCGCCACTCCACGTCATAACCGACTGCGCCATCCACTGCCGGCCAGCTGATGGTCATAGTGGCAACCGCCAACCCCTGAACGACAGAGGAAGCGGACGCCAGGGAAACACTCGCTGGAGCGGGAACAACAGTGATAGGAATTACACTGATAGGGCGCTCCTCAAGACGCGCGCCGGTATCGATGTGGGCGAACTTGCTTGGTTCGAACTGCAGGGCAGTGATTTCAAAATCACCTTGCGTGGTCCGCTTCGTGCGCAGCACGCGGTACAAGGGAATAGCCAAATCATCGGCATCAAGCGCCCATTGCAACTGTGTAGTCGGCGGCTCGCTGTAGGCAACGGTCAGTGTCAGATCGCGGCCGCTGACGCTTTGCACGGTCCGCCCCTCGGCCCGGCCGCCTGGCAAGTTGATAATCAACCGGTCACCAGCTTTTGCCAGGGTGTCTCGATCAAGCTGTACCACGCGGCCAGCGACGGCAGAAATACGACCACCGATTTCGCGGCCGGCCAGCAGCGAGTCAGCCACCGGAATGATATGCCCGGGCAGCGGGATCACCCCCTCCATGCCAGTCTTGAAGGAAACCGTTCTGTCCTGATTGTTGCTCAGCACCACCCACTTGCCACGACGCTGAGCCTCCGACCCGCGAGTGCAACCAATCGCTCCCAACTCGGTAGGCCGATCGCCATAGCGCCGCTGCAGGTCGAGATCTGCGAACGGAACTACATCGGTGTCATAATTGTTCGCCGGGTTGTCGTAGCTGACCAGTGCCCGGGTAAAGCGAGTTTTCGCCGATGCGCTGCCATACGCGAACTTGCCGTCGATAACATTCGAGCGAGTGAAGACATAGTCGAAATCCTGCGCACGCGGCATGTCAGCCTGCATCACCAACTGGCCCTGGGCCCAGTAGGTCATGCCACGGTAGATAGCGGAGATATCACGCAGCAGCGACCAGGCGTCAGCCTTGCCCTGCAGATTCATGTCGCAGAGAAAGCGCGGCTCGGTACCGCCTACACCGTCGGGCACGTCCTGGTCACAGTACTGAGCAATTCGGTAAAGCTCCCACTTGTCGACCATGAACGACTTGATGCGCTTGCCCAGGCCGAAACGGTCCTCTGTGCAAATTCCGTAGGTAATCCAGGCCGGATTGTTCGTCCAAGCCGACTTCATGGTGCCGTCCCAGGTGCCACTGTAGGTGCGCGAAACCGGTTCGTAATTGCTGGGCACCATCCAGCGTCGAGCCTTGCACTTCGACGTCACCACCGGAATGTTGGTGAACTGCTCAGCGTCAAACTCGATGTACAGCAGGGCGGTATTCGGGTATCTGAGCTTTGCGTCGATCACCTCCGTATACCCGGCGATTAGCATGGTGTCGGCGACTTTGTTGCTGTTCTGGTTGGGCGTGAGTCGGCGAACGCGAATCTGCCAGCCTGTAGTAGCGGTCGGGAGGTCTACGCGGCGAGACCTTTCATAGCGCGTGGTGGTCTTGCCGTCGACAGCGTCCAGCAGCACTTGCTGATACGGCCCACCATCGGTAGCGATGTCGATCGCATACTCGATGCGGTACCCGCCGACGTTGCCCTCTTCGTCTGAGCGCTGCAATGCCGGCCAGGCCAGGCGAACGCGGACTGCCGATAATTGGGTATTGAATATTGATCGAACCCAGGCCGCATCGCTGCGGAGCTCGATATTCAGCGAGGTTTCGTTATCAACCGAGGGGATGCCGGGGATATAGGTCTGGTCAACGGATCCTGGGCGCCAATCCCATTTCACGTTGGGGAAATTGTAATTGCCGCTGGCATCTCGAATCGGCGTTCCGTCGAGCTTGATCGTGTAATCGGTCGGGGCCTCGTCAAACTCACCCTCCCCCACCGCGATCAGGATTTTCGCCAGGTTGGTCGAGCGCAGGCTGTCGCTGGCTTCTACTGGCGACTTTGGCTTGCTGCTGCCGCCTTTCTCGCCATGGATATCGATTCTTTCTGCTGCGCCCATGCTTTCCTCCAGGCATAAAAAAACCGCCTCAAGGGCGGTTCCCGTGTTGCTTGTCCGGTTACGTTTTGTCTTCGGCGGTGATTGATGCGGAGATGATCATCCCACCCCAGTCGCGCTCGCCAATGCAGATAGGCACAGGGTTGCCGCTGGCCGTGGTGTTCTTTGCGCTACCGAATGCGTAGGAGGGAGCATTTTCCGGTGCCGCGCTTTGCTTGAGGCCTGTTGGCTGGGGGCTTAGCATTTGAATCACGCCGCCAGCAGCCAATCCGACGCCAAGTTGAACCGCCCAGGTCTGGCCGAAATACGAACCGGCAACTACGAGAACAGCCCCGATAACCGTCTGAAGCAGTCCAGCGCGCTTGCTGCCTTGAATCACCGGGACGATTTTCAACTCTCGGGTGCCGCCGATTTCAAGTTCCTTAACACCAATATTTTTACCGTTTCTGTATATGGCAAACCGCATGCCTAGACTGTCAAGGCGCTTAATCTCGGCCTCGAAGCCATCCAGCGTACAATTCAGCGCTTTAAACACTTCCCAAGATCTACCGCTATCCAGCGCCCTTCGGTGAACCGGTCCGAACTTTCTCGCGAGCGCACCCGTGAGCTTGATGACGGTGACAGGCTCATAATGGACTGCACTGGCTGCCATGCTTTTCTCCAATCGAAAAAAAACCGCCCGAAGGCGGCTTGCTCATTGCATTGTGGGTGATAAATCCATGCTCATTGATGAGTCTATGGAAATTCGGAATTTCTTCGTGGCTCCCGCCTTCAGAACCGCTTCACGCTCTTTCAATCCGCTACCGCACGATGAGGCACTGACTATGTGCTCACCGGCTGGAACAAAGAACCGTGCCGTTTCGCCAGTGCCAATTTCTGCGGCTTTCTGCCCATCGATGCTGATCGTCGTGTTGCAACCACCACCGACGAACCCCCGATCACGAGTAACGATCAAAACGGCATCTGCGCTGCCCTGTTTCTGATGTCCGAATAATCGAGAGCTCGGCACTGGGTCAGCCCGCCCCGAAGGCACCGGCGATGTCGCACACCCCGCCAGCAGCACCACCGCCACCACTCCTAAAATCAACTTCATACGGTTCACTCCTGTGGAAAGGCAATCACCTTATCACCGAGCATCCCGGTGGCGCAGCACCAGGCGCGTACGTTCAAGCCACGGCCCGCCAAAGACGATCAGCTCTGATGGCCGGCCGTACATGTGGTGCAACAGGAAGGGCCCAGGGCCGAAAGTATCAGCAGCCTCACCCGGCAGCGTGGGGTCAGAGCCGAGGAATATACCGGCGTGGTTCGGGTGAGCCGTGCGGCCGACCTGCATTACGATCATGTCGCCACGCTGAGGCTTGTCTACGCGGTAGAAGCCCGCGGCCTCATAGTTGGTCTCGTAAAGACTGATACTGTCAGCACTTTCCCACCAGCCGTCGGCTCGCTGGAATGCCTCGAATCCCAAGCCCCATTCGCGCTGATACCAATCGGCGCAGACCTGCCAGCAGTCCCAGGCCCCGTGCACGAACGGCCGTTTGAGCAAAGGCACAGCGCCCGACGGCGTAATCGTCCGCAAGTCTCCCTCCGGCCAGCTGATGATATGCCAGGGTAGCGCTGTGGCCTCGCACATAGCCAGGTCGCGCGGCGACGGCCTGCTGGTGGCATCCGGATGGGAATGAACAATCCCGATCACCTCGCCGATGTCTTCTGCCTCGGCGTAGTCTTCTGGTTCAAGCCGGAACTCTTCGTTCGGCTCAGTGGCGGTGTTTCGGCATGGGAAATACTTCTGCGCCCGGCCAACAGCCAACAGAAGCCCGCAGCACTCCTTCGGGTACTCGGCGGCAGCGTGCGCCTGGATCGCGCTCAAAATGTGTTTGCGCATGGTCAGCTCCGGGCAATCAAGGAGACGGCGGGGAAACCGCCGAACGGGAGCGGGTTGCCAACACCGAAACGCGGGGTACAACCCCTGCCCACCGTGGCGTCACATTCGTCATCCTCCGGGTTGTCTGTAAGGTTGCCGTCCTTGTCCCGGTATGGACCGGTATAGCCGCAGTTCGGGCCGCGATATCCTCCGGTGAGGCACCAATGACAAAGCGTCGTCGCCTGGCGGCCGATTGACTCGCCGCCAACGTCGCCCGGGCTGGCCAACTCCCAGCTGACCGACTCCCCGTCCTCGTTCGTTTTCTGGTCGATATACCAGATTTCAATGGTTTCCTGGGTCGGGTCTGCCGCTGGATTGCCGTTGGGGAAGTTCTCAGCGTCCAGGTAGCTGCCCAACGTGGCACGCATGGTCAGCTTGAAATCGGCCAGGTCTTGAAACGCCAGGCAAAGCGCAGTGATGCGCCCATTGACGTTGCCGACAGATAGCGAGGGGCGAACAGCGGTTCCGTCGCCGTTCGCCTCAATACCGTCGATCTGCATCGGCCAGGCGCCGTACTCTTCGCCCTGCCAATAGATTGGTTTGGCCGGCAGCTGGTCAGCCTGCGCGCCGGCGGCAATCAACTCCGCCGGCGTGTGCGGGATTGAATGGCCGTGAAAGCGCAAAATATCCGCGCCGAAGTCGGTACCGTCCAACTCAAAAAGCAGGACTTCACTGCCAGGCTCAAGCGACTGGATATCACTGATCAGTGGCATGGATGCCCCTTATGGTAGAAACGATTGAGTGAAGGTGGTTGTCAGCGTGAACATTCCCGCGCCGTTGGGCGTTATTGCCGGCGCCGAGGCACGAAAAAACGAAAGCTCCCCCAACGGCGGCGTCCAGAAAAAGGACTTGTGCCCGGCGTGTCGATCGAGAAAGCCCTTGATTTCCCTGGCCACCGCCTCTTTCACCACGAACGTGAGCGGCCAGCTGTCGACTCTGTTATTGGGGCCGTCACCAACGACCTGCTCGTAACCGCTCCCAAACTTTGATGTTCGGTTGCGGTATTCAGGCGCACTGGTGGCCGAGATCAGCGGGCACCAGGTGAACGTTTCAACGGCCATTAACGAGTCTCCAGATCTGTCCGCCGGGTTGGGTTTGTTTCGCGATTTCCTGCTGGGCGCCCCGCTGGGCCACATCGGCATATGCCTGACCAAGCGCCTGGGTGTCCTGATCGGTAGCGCCGCCCTGGGCCGCCGGCACCTGAAACGATTGGTTGATCGTCACTCCACCAGCTGATGCAGAAGGCGCGGCAGATCCGCCAGACAAGCCAACGTAACCGCCGTCGGCATATCCACGCTTGTTCAGGTTGATCAGGTATTCCTTCATACCTGGCTTATTCACCACTTCCTTGCGGATCACCACCTCGTCGCCGTGAACAACACCCTTCGGCTCCATTTTCCCGCCCGGCCCCGTCCATCCGCCTTCAGAGAAGCCGTATTGAGCGGTGTAGCCAGCGGCTGTGCTGCCAAGCGATGCCGGCGCCGCACCACCGCCGAACGCGCTACCAATCGCAGCGGAGAGGCCAGCGCCGGCAAGGCTGCTGAAAACGTTGCTCGCAGCAGACTGCAGCGCCATTTTGGCAACCATCCGGGCGAAGCTTTTAGCCACATCGCCAAAGCTCTGGTCAGCGCCGAAGGCGAAATCCACAGCAGCGTCGGTCAGGCCGTCGTACAGCGATGTGAACGCTGACTTGGCCTGCCCAGCAACGTCCTTTGCCTGGTCGTTATAGTTCTGGAAAGCCGCCGAGGCGCCCAGCGACCAATCACCCCGAGCTTTGTCCTCATCCTCGTAATACTTGGCCTGCATGGCAGTGCGTTTGTCGAGCGCCGACCGTAGGGCCTGGGTTTCCTTGTCGTACAGCTCAGTGCTGAACTGGTCCTTGTCGCTCTTGTTGTAGTCGGAGGTCAGCTTGTCCATTTGCGACTGATAGGACTGCTGAATGCTCAGCTGCTCCTGCAGACGCTTGCGCTGCTCGTCGCCAAGCCCAACACCGGCCAAGTTGTTGTCCAGACCCTGCTGGGCGCTGGCGAGCTGGCTTTTCAGATTTTCATCGAACGCCGCGAGCTTTTTCCGGCTCTCCAGACCTTTTTCACGCAGGGTATTTTCAGCCTCGAGCGCAGCGTTGCGCTTGAGCTGCGCGGTGATCAGTTCCTGGTTTGCCAGCAACGACTTCTGGTCGGCCGTGAGGGTTTTCTTGCTCTTGATATCCGCCAGCTGCTGCTCGAACTCCACCAGCTTTTTGGCGTTCGTGCCCAGGGTCTGGCTAGCGGCACTCTGGTCACCGATCAGAGCATTTTGCTGCTGCAGCACGGCATATTGCTGCTTGGCCTGGTCGAGCGCCTTAATGCCCGCGTCCTCGCGGTATTGAGGTGTTTTCGCGGCCTTCGGATCTTTGTATTTCTCGTTGATCGCGGCTATATCTTTCGTCTGCTGATCAGCGGGGATCAGCAGCGACTTGTCGCCGGAGGCGCGCGCCTGGATGATTCGGCGCTCAACGAGCATGCGGTACTCACCGAGCTCACGGGCGCGCTTATCGGCGTTGCTCTCCGTTTCCTTGCGGAGTTTGTCCAGCGCCACCTGATCTGCCAGCGCAAGCTGTTGTTGCTGCTGTTGGAAGCCGCGCGCGGCGGCGCGACGATCTTCCTCTGCTTTCAGAACCAGCTTTTGTGTTTTCTCGGCTTCGAGCGCATCGACACGAAAGCTATCGTCAGGCACCAGGTTGCTGAAGCCGTCGGACTTGTTCAGCTTTCGAGCATTGGCGATATCGTTGAGCTGCTTGTCCAGCGCCGCAATCTGTTGATCCAGCGTGTCTGTGCGGCCGATATTCAGCGCCGCGTCCCACGCGCCCTTGGCGGCGGTTTTTACGGCGTTCCAGCTTGTCTCCAGATAACCCAAACTCTGTTTCACTGAGGCTGAAGTGCGATCCAGCCCCTGCTGGTACGCGGTGTTTGCCAGCGCCGCAGCTTCTTGAGTTCTCCCCTGCTCCTGGAGCGCCTTGATTTGCTCGTATGTCGTCGCGGTCAGAAAATTTATCGACTCATTGAGAGCCAGAATTGCCGCCGCAGGGTCCTTCGCGATCTTCTCGAAGTTTTTGACCGTCTCTTCGGCGGCCTGGCCCGTGGCCGATTCAAACCTGATAGCGGATTCCGCGATGCTCTCGAAGGCCTGAACGGGAATGCGCGTGGAGCCCGCCAGCTGCGCCAGAACGGACGAAGCCTTGCCCACGGTGCCGTTGGACTGCGCGATCTGCTGGGCCAGTGTTGAAAGCTGCCCGGCGGTGGTGCCGGCGGTGTTGCCGGTCATCCCCAGAGAGGTACGGTAGGCCGTTGCCTCATCGCTGCCCTGCTTGTAAGCCAGGGCCAGCACGGCAGCGGCAGCCGCCGCAACGGTGAACGGGTTTACCAACCCGAGGACGTAGCCGCCTAGGGCCTTTGCAGCGGGAACCACGCCGCCGAACATATCCTTGAGCTGGCCGCCCTGCTGCAAAAATACCGTCAGCGGGTTCTGGCCTGCCTGCAGAGAGACGGCAATATCAGTGAACTGCGCAGGCACGCCGCGCAAATTGGCGGCGTACTGCTTGGCCGTCTGGCCATTCTTGGCCATGACCTTGTCGGTCTGCTCAATGGCCGCGCGCTGCTCGTCCAGTTTTTTCTTGTAGACGTCGAAATCGGCGGTCGGCAACCGGCCGGCCTTGCGATGGGCCTGGAGCTGCTCCTCCATTTTGTCCAGGCGCCCATAGGCCGCTACGACAGGATCGATGCGGCCAACCAGCTTATCCAGTTCCTTGGCCTGGTAGGCCGCTTCCTTGGTGGTGGACTTGAGCTTGCGCTCTGCCCTGTCCATGCCCTTTTCGAAGCCGCCGGTGTTCGCCACCAGGTCGACCGTCAGTTGGCCAAGTGAATCAACAGCCATAAATCACCTCTTGACCGACTGCAAAAGCCTGAGCAGATCCTGAGGCGATGCCGCAGCCTCCTCTTCCGGCTCACCGCGCCGCGGCAGGAAGTCTTCAAAACTCGCCTTTCCGCCGTGCACGTTGTTGAGGATGGTTGCCAGCAGTGCAAAGCCCTTCTCGAGCTTGAGCCCCACGTTCAAAGATCCGTTCTGCTCGACATACGCCATCCACGAAAGGGCCTCGTTGTAGGTGAGGTTGGCTTTCGCTTCGGCGATCGTTCGCCCGCCGACGCCGTTGAGTACCAGCTCATGCCAGAACTCCTCGGCGGGCCCTATTTTTTTGTTTTTTCAGCCGGGCCTGCGCCGTTCGCCTCGGAAATCGCATTGAGCAGAACGATCGTCAACTCGGCCGAGAGAGGGCCGTGGCCGGCCTCTTCAGAGCCCACCACATCCGCCACCGTGAAAACAGGCGTACCGTCTTTTTTCAGGACGTTGGCAGCGATTCGGGTAGCGAGGTAATCGGCCCCCTTGTCCTGTTCCTTCCAGCGCTCGGTGAGTTCTACAAACGACTCCTGCCGAATGTAGATCGAGGCTTTTTGCGCCTTACCGCCCGAGTGCCAGGTGATGTCCTTCTTCACTGGCGGCGGAGAAAACGCACCGGCGGCCGTCAGGGCCTGAATACTGAGGTCCATGGATATTCCTTACGCTGCGATGGTTTTAGGGACGAATACAGGGTCGCCCGAGACCTGGATGCCGACGGTGGACTTCACAACGTCATTCAGCGCGAAGCTGAACGGGAAGCTGTTCATGTAGCCCTCGAAGGTGATCCAAGTGCGGGTGTTCGGCAGCTCGAAATCGACTTGGAGGCCGACAACAGCTGTCGCGGCCGCACCGGTACCGCCGCCACCGCCTGTAAGCGCGATGCTCGGGGCCGAGGTGTAACCGGAGCCAGCATTCGTGATGGTGAAACCCGTCACCGAGCCGGCCGAGACGATGGCCGTAGCCGTAGCACCTGTGCCGCCACCACCGGTCAAAGCAACAGCCGGGGCCGAGGTGTAGCCAGTGCCGCCGCTGGTGAGAGCGATCGCCGAGAGAGAGCCTTCCTGGGTCACGGTTGGGGGAATGCCTTCCAGATCGCCCTGCGCATTCACAACGCGCCCGTCAGACCAACCGATCGCCCAAAGCAACTTGGTGCCGGCGGTCTTGAGCTGATGCAGGCGCACGTGCGCCGGCTCTTGCGGGTCGATGTTCAGGCCGAACGAGGCAGATCCTGGCTCAGCAAGACCGGCTTCGTATTCGCGCCCAGTAGAGTTCATGCAGGTCGTTTCGATTTGGGCGATGCTGGTGTCGATCCCGTCCAGGGAGGTAAAACAGCCCACCGCCAAAATCGCTTTGGTGAGTGGGTCGATGGCGTAGAGGTCCGTGCCTTGGGTCTTAATGGTCAATTTGTACTCCCCGATTTTCCTGGAAAATCACTTTTGAGCGGGCATAAAAAAACCCGCCGGAGCGGGTCGTTCGTTTCTGTTTTGCTGCTACAAACTCACCAGCCAGGCAACGTCGAAACCTTTGCGGTAGCTGTGGGTGTCCTCGTCCTTGGTGTCGATCCCGAAACCGGTGATATAGGCGTGCTGGCCAATCACCCGGCGCAGCGCGTTCACTACCGCGTCGGCGGCGGATGCGGTTTCGGCGTATACGTCGACCTGAAGGCCGTAACGATCCGTGCTTGGTACACAGTTGAGGAAGTTGATCGGCGAGCCGCTGACGACTTGCCAAACGGCATAGGGCCGCTCAGTGCCCTCTGGCGCCTCGCCATGCGGATACAGGCGCGTGGGTCCGGTGCCGAGCAGCGCAGTGACGGCCGGGCTGGCGGCGCACACTTGAAAAATAGGAGCGATCATTCATTCACCCCCAGTTTGATCAGCTGATACTTGGCTGAGCTGAGGAATTCCTGAAACAGCTGCTCGCGGTTATTGGCCAGGGCCGGCCGCAGGAAAGGTTTTGCCCGATTCTTTTCGGTTCCGAGTTCAACCCACCACCAGTAGAACGTGTTGCCGCCCTTCTGCCCCTTTTTCCGCATCCTCACCCCCACAGAGATGACTACGGCGCCGATCTCTTCGCCAAGGGCTTTGCGCTCCACCATCGCCAGGTTGGCCGGGATGAAGTTGGCGGTCTCCGGGTCATCAATCCGCGATGCGCGGTCCTTCGCGTCGATCAGCACGATGTCCATTGCGTCCTTGGCTGCCGGCGTGACGACCTTGCGGCGCATCTCCTCGGTCAGCCCCTTAAACCTGGCTGACAGCGCGTCTGCGCCGGTGAGCTTGTACGAGACCCAGTCAGCCATCGTTCACCCCCGTTTTTGCAAGGATCGTCAAATAATCGAGGCCCGACACACGATCGGGCAAAGGCTCGCCCTCGAGGCTGTAGATCTTGCCGCGGTGAAGAATTCGCATGGTCGGCAAAAGCCCGGACCAGTAACGGATCACGAATCTCACTGTGGCCTGTGACTGTGCGGCCTGAGCCGCAAATAGGTCCTTGGAGCTTAACGGCTCATACGCAGCCGGCACCTTGTCACGAATGCTTTGCCAGGTTTGGACCATTTCACCGTTCTCGGGGTTCTGGACCATGGCCTTTGCCTGAAACTCTATGCGGTGCCGCAAACGCCCGGCGCGCATCACACACCCATCCTGATGCGATATGGCATCAGCAGTGATTTACTCGCGAGGGGAAGCTCCACAGCAGTGCTGCCAACCACCACCTCTTCACGATTGGCGAACAGATGCCCCAGCTTGAGCAAGCAGGCGGCCTCGATCGCCTTGTTGACCACGATCCCGAAGTCGTCCATGTCGATGGCCTCGAAAGCGTCAGATAACGCTTGGCGAGCACGCTCACGAAACCTGCAGCGGTCATCAGCATTGACCGGATCATCTGCCACCACCAGAGCCGCCTTATAAACAGTTCGGGCCGCCTGGGTTCGAGCGATGACAGTCGATTTGGCAAGATCCACCGACGCCTGATCAGCAAAGAACCGGCGCTGAAGGAACTGCTGCGCAGCCTCCTCGGCGCCATCCAGTTGCGACTGCACCAGGTCCTGGTCTTCAGGCTCCGCGAGCAGGTGCTTCATGGCCAGCTCGATGTCGATCACGCTCATGGTCAGTGGGCCTTTTTCTTGGCGGCGGGTTTGGCTGCCGCTTTATTCGAAGGGGTTTGGGCCTGCTTGTTTTCCAGGGCAGGAGCGTTCTTAACGTCGTAATCCTCAATCAGGCCATTTCGGCGCAGATCACGGGCTACTGACTCGTCAACGGTTATTTCAGCGCCGCGCTGCACGTATTTCTCCCCGCAATTCAGGCCGTCGGTATTGAACCCCTTGAGGGTTTTTACGGTGATGTCTGGCATCGGTGTTCGCACCCGGTTTCCCGGGTGCGCTCCTGTGAGGTGTCGAAGCCTTACGGCGCGTCGAATTCACCGTGGACGAAGGATTCTTCACGGTACACAGCCATAGCCAGGCGCTCTTCCGCGCGAATCGTGACCATGTTGGTACGGAAGTTGTCGCCGTCTTCAGTCGAAACTTCGACGGCCGCCTCTTCGCGGTCGAAAATCTGAGCCGCGATGTTCATGGCGCCCACCAGGAATTCACCCTCTGGAACAGCGTTGCTGTCCACAACAGGAAGCTTCCACAGACGTTGTGCGCCGCCTTCCTGGACGTTGACCCAGATGTAGGAGCCCGTGCTGTCCTTGGTCAGCTCGATATCAGCCCAGTCGACGGGGTTGAGTGCGATCGCCGAGGCGCGGTATTCGGCGATCCGTACCTGCAGGATGGCGCGACGCAGCGTATCGATCTTGGTATCGCCGGCTTTGCGAAGGGCGTTGTTGAAAGCGGATGCCTGAGGGATCAGGCCGAGCATGTTCCCGCCCACGCCGTTACCGGCGAGGATCTGCTCTTCTTCCTTGTACTTCAGGCCGTAGATCGCGCGACCGTTGATGTAGCTCTGCAACAGCGGAATATCGGACAGAACCTGCTTGGAGGCGCGGAACCAGTGCGCGATGGTCACCACGTTGGTGGTTTTCAAAGCGAACGAGATATCCGACTGGGCTTTCGCTGCGCCTTCAGTGGCCTGGATCGCCGCCATGTTTTGGAAGCCGCTTTCTTGCACGAACTCGACAGCGTTAGAGCCGGTGCGACCAGGCATGATCAAATCGCGGATGACGAACTGACGTTCCGGATCTGCAACGATGCCAGGTACCCGTGTTGGCTGGATGCCTACGCCCACGCCGCCGGTACCGGTGGTTGCGCTGGTGATGTTGGTGACGGCCTTGCGTCCAATGCGAGCGATGCCACGGCCGCGAGTTTGCAGGGCCTTGAAGTCGTCGGAGTCGGACAGCTCTTCGCCTACCGACTTGGCGTCAGTTGGATCGTTCGCCGCAAAGCGGCGAGCCAGCTTCTGCTCGATGTCCTGCAGGCGATCCTGCAAGCCCAGGCCGTCCTTCACCAGGCCGTCGAGAACGGTCTTGGTATCGGACAGAATGGTGCCGTGCTCTTTGATTTCTTTGTTCGCCTTCTCGGCGAACGCTTTGATTTCCTGGTCACGCTGGTCCAGCAGGTCGGTTACCGCTTTCAGTTGGACCTTGTCGTCGGAGTGCTCCTTGCGTTGCAACTGACGGTTTTCGGCGCGAGCCTGGTTGCTCATGGCGTTATGCATGGTGAATCCTCAAAACGATGGGAGAGTCAGTGCCGGGCGCGATTTGAGCGCCTCGACGAGTTCAGCTTCAGCCAGGTCGCCCGCGGACTCGCTCCGGAGCAGGTGCTGCAATCCACGGTTGGCAATCACCGCAGATTGAGTTTTCGAGAAGCCTGCCTCGCGCAGGAGCAGCTCAAATTCGGGAAGTGAAGGCAGCCCGCCGTGGGCCAGCTTCGACTTGATCGTGTCGGTGCGGGCCTCGTCATTGGCCGGAACCGTCACAATGGAAATTTCCACCAGGTCCAATTTGGTCAGTGTGCGAATCCTGGTCTTCTCGTCGAAGCTCGACTCACGCACGTAATAACCGATAGAAAGGCCCGTGATTGATCGGGATTGCATGCCGCGCATCGCGATGCGCGCATACGGCGCATCGGCAAGCCAGAGCTCACCATCACCGAAAAGCCCCTTGGTGTCCTCTTTCAAGGTGTCCATGGACCAGGACCCGATTGGCTCTGCCGTACGGTGCTGCCAGAGCACGGGCAAAGACCTGCCCTTCGCCTTGAGCTCGGAGATAGACTCAAGGAACGCCCCTGGCGCCACCACCTCGTTGTAACTGTCGACGACACCGAACACCGATCCGTAGCCAGAAAAAAGGCCGTCATCGCTGACAGCCTTCACGTCGTAATCAAATGAGCGGTACTTCACCGCCAGGGACTGGTCTTTCCGTTTCATTCCTGATTCCCCTTGGGGGTTTCGTTGAGCCAGTCCAACAGCGCGGAACGGGCTTGCTGGGCATCGCCCGAGCCCTCGCCGAGCTTGTCGATCGGCAGCATGTTGGATTGAACGGTGAGCTTCGCTGCGTTACCGCCCATGGGTGCAAGGTTTTCCTTGATCCGGCAGTCGTCGCGGGTATAGATGCCGTTTTGCGTCATGGAGCTGTAGAACGCGGCACGCGCAGCGCTGTCGGCGCGGAGCAGGCCCTCAGGGTTGAACTTCGCGTAAAACCGCCGGCGCTCATCGGGCCGCAGTAGGCGCCTGTTGATGCTTTGTTCGATCCGCTTCATCCAGGGCAGCAGGGTAAAACTCAGGAAGCCGAGCATCTGCTGCTCCATCCCCGTCCCCCAGCTGGTGCTGCTGGAGGTGTGCCCCACCATCCAAGGAGGAACGCGGAACCAGCGGCAAATCTCCTCAACGTTGAACGCCCGGGTTTGCAGCATCTGGGCATCTTCAGGGGTCATGGAAACCTGCTGGTACTTCATGCCAGCTTCAAGAACCATGGTCTTGCCGGTGTTAACCGCGCCGGCAAACTTTGCCGCCATGTCCTCGCGGATGTCGTTGCGCTGTTCCTTATTCAGGATCTGATCAGTAGATAAAACGCCACCGAGCTTCATCCCGTTAGCAAACATCTTGCTCGCCGACTCGTCCGCAGCCATTGCGGCGCCGAACACGTTGCGACCCATTGCGAGCGGGCTTAAACCGCTCATGGGGTCTGTGCCAAAGCCGCGGGTATGCATCATCTGCTCATCGAGAAGCGTGTGCGATTTGCCCTCGCTGTCGATGAACCGATACTCAATGGCGCCGCTGCTGGTCCGGCGCGGCGGCGATACCGCCTGAGGGAGCAGGAACTCCAGGGAAGAAAGCTCACCACCTACCAGGTGCGGCTCGTTAAAGCTGTTGCCGGCCAAAAGCAGGCTGGCCACCACGCACTCCCAAAACTCAACCGGGGTTTGGTCGGCATTCGGCTGGATGCTGATGACGCGGTGAACCGGGTGCGACGAAGCCACTACAGGGACGCCATCCTTGTCCTCATACAGCGCAATCGGCAGCGTGGCCAAGGTCTCAGCGATCAGACGGACGCAAGCCCAAACCGTGGACAGCTGAAGCGCTGTTTGCTGGCTTACCGTCTTGCCTGAGGCGGAATCGGTCCCGTAGTAGCCGTTCCAGAATGACGCATCGCCCAGGCCAATACGCCGACCAACCCAGCCGGCGAGTGAGGACTTCACGAATCCAGGCTCGGCCGACTTGAACAGGGCCTGGCGCAGGACTGATTTGATAGGTTTACTCACCAGTCAGCCCCTTGCGGATGAATCCAGCGCCCGCCAGGCACCCCGCGCCCGCCGCCACAAGTGCCCAGCCGAGCCCGGCGAGCACGAAGACGCCGGCGACCAGTAGGCCAAGCGCAACGATGGCGACCACTAAAAAAAGGATCAGGCCGTTATCCATGGTTCGTTTATCCAATGATGATCGGGTTTGAGAAAAAGTCGGTGATGTCCTGGCTTTGGTCCTGGGCACCTGACACCCCGATGGCCATAAGCAGCGCGGCGAGGTCGTCGATTTTGTCGGCGGAACGCTTTTTGTCCGGCGCCATGTTCATGTTGTCGTCGCGCCTGGCGATCAGGTTCGAAGCGCACCAGTTGAGAATCATGTCGCCGCCGTGCGCAAACTTCCCGGCGATATACGCTCGCTCCAGCGCCTGCATGGCTGGGTGATAGGACTTCGGCCCTTGGATGAACTCGATCATCGGCAGCTCTGCGGCTACCAACCGGTTCACCAGGTCACTGGCGTTCCATTTGTCGTATGCGATCGCCTTTACGTTGAAGCGTGCACACACCTCTTTAACGTCGGCCTCGATCACTGCGTAATCGGTGACATCCCCCTCGGTCTGCTTTAGCAGCCCCGACTCCACCCAGGATGCATAGGGAACGGTGCCCCGCTCAGTGCGAAAAGCTACCGCGCTCTCCGGCGCCCAGCGCCAGCCGTAGGTGTAAAGCACACCGTCAACATTCCAGACCAGGCGGAACGATGTGAGGTCAGTCGTTGACGCCAGATCGAGCCCACCCCAGCACGGGTACGCGGCCAGCCAATCGAGGTCGACCTCACCGGAGCACAGTTGCCACTTGTTGAGATCGACCCAGCCGTCGGCAGTGGAGGCAGGCCGGTTCAGCCGCTTGATTCGAAACTCGGCCATCTTGGATGGCATTTGCTTCGCTTCTACCGCCTCCTTGCGGATGGCCGCCATCAGGTGCGGGTTAACATCCATCAGCGGGTTGGCTTTGATCCAACAGCTTTCGTCGAACTCTTCATCAGCCTTGATGCCGAGGCTCTTGTCCTCGTCATCGACCGCGTAGAAAACCACCAGGTAGTGGTCAGCCGTGTGACCGAACAGGCCGGCCAGCAGCTTTTTCGCGAACATCCTGATTTCGGCCCACGGCCCAGGGTTCGTGTATCCCTCCGTGGTCGTGAACAACCACAGTGGGTTACCTCGGGCGCCGGCGGCGGATTGCAATACGTTGAGCAGGTCCGCTGTTTTGTGCGCGTGGATCTCGTCGAGACCGACATGCGAAGGGTTGAGACCGTCCTGGGTAGATGCCTTGGCGTGAATCGGCTTGAAGCTTGCGCCCGTCTCTATCCGGCTGACTGATTTGGCCCAAACCTCTAAACCAAAATGCTCCCGGAGGTCGGCGTTCTTCTCGACCATGCGCTTGGCGGCATTGAAGATGATCGCGGCCTGGCCAAAGGTAGTGGCCGCGCTGACAATCTGGGCCCCCTCTTCCGGTTCGCAGCATTCGCAGTACAGAAGGATCGCCGAGGACAATGTGCTCTTAGCGTTCTTCCGCGCTACAGCGAACAGCGCCGAGGTGAATCTGCGGGGATGGAACATCCCGTCACCACCCCAGCCCTCCGTGTAAACCGCCTCGCGCTTGCGGAAGCCGAACAGCTGGACAACGAAGAAGATGTGCGACGGGTGCATCACAATCGTCGGCTTTTCCCACTTGCCTTCGACGTGGTGCAGCTTCTCGATGAAGTCGCACGGGTCATTGGCGTGCCATGGATCGAAGATGAACGGGCAGTCTTTTTTTCGGGCGCGCTTGAGATCATCAAGGAACCGTTGTGCCGCCTGCCGAATCAGCTTGCCGTGCTTCTTTCTCTTCTTGTCGGCCACCGCTGCCTTGGCGTAGTCGGTCGCGATCTTGACGAAATCACGCATTCCCACTCCAGACTGGACAGCCAGATCATTCGATTATTTAGCACCCTGCTTGCGGCCATTGCCGGAGAACGCGTTGCCTTTGTTGTCGCCATCGCCGGAGGATTTGACCTTGCCCTGAGCGACCGGCGTCAGGCCGAAGTCGTTCTGCAGGTTGCGCAATGTCCCGGACATACTCGCGGTCGGCGCTTCGCCGGCGGCATAGAGCTGCACGATTTTTCCGTGGAGGGCACACATGTGAGCCAGCGGACTGAGCGCGGCATCGGTTAACAATTTGTTGGCCATCAGAATCGGCACCAACCGGTTCCACTCTTTTATGGCGTGCGCGTTTGGCATCCAATCGGGAACGGCGGGTGCCTCATCGACAAGAGGCAACTCGACCTCGACCGGTACGTCACGATCTTTCCGCGAAGTGCCGGCGACGGCTTTGAGCTGTGCAGGTTTTCGCGGGTTTGCCATGGTGAATACTCGGTAAATACGGCCTATCGGCGGTGTGTGCGTGTGGCAAAAAACGGTTTTACCCAACTGACTGCGCGAAAAAACGTCTCGGGCGCGGTCTAGAAGCGAAAAGCCCCAGACTATTGGCCCGCCCCCACCCATTGAGAATCCCTATTTGCACCATTTCGGTGCGTTCAAACGAGAATCGGTATCATTTGAGCCTTTTCACGACCGCCCGCTGAACCCCACGAAGAGCGCATCAGTCCCGCCTGGCGTTGCCGAAACCGCCGTCTTCCTTGGCTGTCTTGGCTGAGTGGCAGGGGTGACACAGGCCCTGCCAGTTGGTCCGATCCCAGAACAGCACCATGTCGCCTCGGTGCGGAACGATGTGGTCAACGTCAGTGGCAACTGTCACGCGGCCCTGCTGCTCGCAGTGAACGCACAGCGGGTGCTTGGCCAGGTAGCCTTTGCTCGACTGCTGCCAGCGATAGGTGTATCCGCGCTCGTTGCTGCTGCCCCGTTGTTGCTCGGGCGTCGTGTGCTTGGGTGTGGCTGGGGAGACCGGCTTGTGTCGCTGTGGCCTGACCGGCATATCACTTACTCAGGGGTTGGCTCGCTCTTGGCGGGCTGGTTGGTGGGCGACTCAGCAGCTTTGGTGGCGGGCACCAGGCCTGCCCGCTCTGCTGCGATCCTCAGCCACTTGACTGCCCTGGCTCGACGGGCTGCACATCCGGAGCAGGCCATCACTCGAGCTCGATCGTGAGGCCGTGGCGCACGACCCAATCGATGAAGCTGGGCGCAACCTTGTCTTGACCGGTGAGCCAGTACCAAACCACCGCGCAGTTGAGCAGTGGCATCACCCACCAGCTGAACGTGGTCTTCAGCTTGAATTCAATACTGGCCATCACTCCACCTTCTCGACCGTTACCACGCCAGTAAGGCGGCGGGTGTACACCTCCTCCGAGCCTGGCCGCTTCAGTCTCAGCGGGAGCGGGCAATAGATGGCAACACCCTTGCCTGTATCGCACCACTTCACATGCGATACCTCGTAGCCGTTGACGTACACGCGCCGGCGGCCGCGGCCATCGTTGTAGTGGTGGAAACTGTCTGTCCGGATCATCACCAGCCTCCTGCCATCTTGGCGCCTACCGCCATACCAGCGATGAACACCAGCACCACCAGCATCGAGCCGGTGCTTGGGATGATCGATGCGGGCCGTGGCTTGCGCATGGGTGGTGCTACTGGTGGCGCTGGCTTAGTGATGATGCAGCGAGCGCACTTGCCGCAGGCTGTGCCAAGCCCCCAATCACCCTTGCAGACTGGATTGCTGTATCCGATGGCCATAGTCATGCCTCCAGCGAAAGCTTGATCGAGGCCAGCATCACACCAAGCGCGGCAGCCTGGGACGACTTGGCCAGCTCCACCACCAGTGCCTCAACGCGTGCAACCTCGGCACGCTCATCGGCTGGCATGTCACTGACCATCCCTTTGATCTGGTAGTACTCGGCCCTTACTGTGCTCATGCTGATCACTCATTGCGGGTGGTGGTGTCCCGGTCACCGGCGGTACCAAGTCAACTGGTAGCACCTGGCGTCATCGGGGATCAGGTCAATGGGCCATCGAAGGCAGGCCATGTGTTTGCGTTGGGGCTTGGTGCGACTTACCCGGAGCGTTTGCACCAGGTAAGCAGATCCGGCCGCGGTGGTGATGAAGTCGCCTACGGCAATTCCATCGGCTCCATCGACGTAGAGCTTGCACGGCGTGTAGGGCTGTCTTGTCCTGGCCATGCTCAATCCTGCGCGCCACGATTTGGCGCATTCGAAAACGTGGCGCGGATTACTTGCTCTGGCTGCGGACGATCTGCGCGTCGACCTGGTCAGCGCACGTATCGAGCAGCTTGATGGCCTTGTCCTTGAGCTCCCATACGTCACCATTCAGGCGAAGGTCGGTGTCGTCCTGGTCAACCCGCTCGCACGGGATCAACTCGGGTGCTTCAATTCTTACGGCCTGGGTCTTTGTCACCACCGCCGGCTTTGCCGCGCAGGCCGTCAGGCAGAGGCTGAGCAGCCCAGTCACGAACAGGCTTGCTGTTGCGCTTGAGTTCTTCAAAGTCTTTCCTCGCCTTCTCGGCTTTCTTCTCGCTGGCCTTGATTCGCTTGGCCAGGTCTGCGGTGTACGCGGCGTTGCGCACGGCTTCGGCGCGCAGGGTGGTGATGGTGGCCTGGCTCTCGGTGTTGGCCTTGATGGCTTCCACCTTCGCCTGGGTCTCAACGAGCTTTTCGTCTCGCAGATCCTCGACCCGCATCTGCTGGATGCCGACAAGCAACAGGCCCACCAGTGCGACGATGATTGCTACTGCGATCGCCTTCATGCTGAATCCGCCTTTCTGCCCAGGAACCGAATGATCAGGTCACGGATCGCCGTCACTCCGATGAAGCCAATGGCGCCGCCGGCGGCAACTGACAAGCTCGGCGGCCACTCCATCCACTCGATGATGCTGCTGGCTGACAGGCTCAAGGCCCCACACAGCAGCGCCTCGAACAAGATGCGCCAGTAGTTCGGCTCTTTGGCGTCGTACAGCACGCGCAACAGCGTGATCGTGAAGGCCATGATTGCGCCCTGCCACAGTGGGTTCGAGAGGACCAGCCAGACCTGGGCCCAGAAGTCGGGGTTTTTCTCAGGCATGTTCAAGGACATCCGGCAGTCCTCCCTTTAGGGGAGCGAATAGATCCGGCTCCAGCAGCACTCCCAGCTCGGAGCAATGGGTGTGGTGGAGCCGAAAACGAAAAGGCCTGCTCAGTGGCAGGCCAGGAATTAGCGTGAACGGTGAAGCAGACCGCCAGGTTGGAGCTCGATGCGAATCACTTCTTTTACCGCGGCGGACACAGAGCCGTCGATCTGTGCAACCTTCAGCTTCAGCTCTTTGCCGAGAGACGTTTCGCCAAGGATCGCAATGATATCGCGCAGGGCTTCCGAAGCGTCCCGACCGTTAATTGCGAACCGGTCGGCATTGACGACGAATTGAGACTGAAGCTGTCCGATACTTGTCTCGATGGAGCTCTGCCGGATGTAGGTCACACCGTCCACAACGATGAATTTCTTCTGGCTTTCTTTAATGGATTTCCCGCAATACAAGGCTTTGGAGTCGCCACCTGAGACCGTGACCCGGTCAGATGCGAGCTCGAAGGCCCCAGTGCCTGTGTCGATCTTCCATCCGGAAATACCCGGCACGTAATCATCTGACTGGATCGTGTGGGACATTTTCTGTGCCTCATAACGAGAAAAGGCCCGCCGAATTGGCGAGCCTCGAAATAGGTTTGCGTGTCTTCCCACGCCGCCTGCTTGAGCCAGCCCGTGAAGCACAGGTATAGGCCGCTCAGGCTGCCGGTGTTCTTTCGTAACGCGTGACTACCGGCCATACCGCGTCCAGGCCCTGCCCGAAGGCCCACCCTGGCTGTGGCTCTCGCAACAAATTCTTGGCACAAAAAAGCCCAGCGGTTAGGCCGGGCTCTCTATGTGGTGTCGCGCTTGAAAAGCTGAACACGTTGTCATGAAAACAGGTGTTTATCCGCGTGGAAAGATATTTCTACGCAGCTTCACGAAACACCTCGATAGCGCAATCTATCCACGCTACACCTGCCTTGATCAGCTCTCGGGCCTTGGCCTCGCCCATGTCATTGTCTCGGGCGATCCGCAGTGCCGGCCACTTTGCGCCGAAGTACAGCCAGATGAAGTTGCCCATCTGGGCATCCCGCGTGGCGAGCTTGGCCACCGCTCGATCCACCACCAGGGCCAAGTCGTCCGTGACGCAGTAATTCTTGATGCCACCCTCAGTGACGTTGTTGTCGCGGATCAGTGCGTAGAGCGGCGACACATACCGCGGCACGCCCATCCCATCCATCCGCCACCAGCCCCATTGCTCCAGCAGGTATTCCGTGTCGCCCAAGGGCTTGTTGGTGTAAGTGCGCTTTTTCATGCTGCTTTCCTCGGATCTGGATCGCTCAGGCCAAACAGGTCACGGAGCAACCGGTCAGCAGGTTTGTTTTTTGCGTTGCCTTCAATTAGCCAGCGCTGCCCGAAGTCATGGAACCCGATCTGAGCCCGACTGCCGTGCCAGCTCGCGACCATATCCAACATGTAAGCCAGCGCACTCGCTCCGCCGACTTTGACCTTGGCCAGCTCCTCACCAGCGATCTTTAGAAAACGCCGTTCCAGGTAGCTCATGCTTTTGCGCGGCAATGCCGCTGTGACGTTACTCATTGCCGTCTCCTGGCTGATGGTTTGGTGTGGCCGGGGTATTTCCTTGAACTAAAAACCTCCTCCTCGGAAGTGGATACTGATTCACGCTGAAAGCCTCGCTATTCATGGCCTCGGCGGGCACTGCCTCGCCTTCCTGTCTCGCGAATGTCCCACCATGCAACGCCTCGAAACCGCGTTGATCGAGGTAGGCGTGCCAGGTCTCCAAGGCCTGCCGCTTGAGCTGCTCGGCGGATGTGTGGATGTAGGCCTGGTCGAGATCCTTCATGGCGTGGTTCAGCAGCAGCTCTCCGACCATGTAGTCGACACCCAGGTCAGTCCAGGCCGTACGGGCCACCTTGCGCAGGTCGTGGCTCGACCATTCGCCGTGGGCCAGATGCTTGAACAGTGTGCTGGCCTTCGTCGCACTGAGGGCTTGACCAGAGCTTCCCGGGAACAGGAACTGCCCGGTGTAGCCCTTCTCCTTCTGGACAAGCCGGTACCGCTCGATCAGCGCCTTGGCCTGGGCCGTCAGCGGTAGGGTATGCGCCGCCTTGGTTTTGGTGTCCGCCGCCGGGATAAACCACTTGCCGGTGGCGGTGTTGACGTTCTTCCAGCGGGCCAAACGGGTTTCACCCAGGCGCGTGCCGTGGCAGAGCATCAACCCCGCCAACACACACGCAGCCGGCGATTCGTCGAACTGGTCGGACAGCAGGCTCAGCAGGCCAGGCACGTCATCGGAGTGAAGCCGCGCCGCCTTGGCCTTGATCTTCGTCCGCACGAAGTCGGTGAACTCCAGGCCGGCAAGCGGGTTAACGGCCAGCAGGTCCAGGCGATAGGCCTGACGCACAGCCACGCCCAGAACGCCCCAGACCGAGCGCACGAACGAAAGCGCATATCGCTCCTGCATTGGCATCAGCAGCAGGCGGTCAATGGCCGGCCTGTTCAATCCATCCAGCGGCAGTTGACCGAGGCGTGGCTGCAGGTGCCGCTTCAAGGCAGACTTGGCGCTGGCCTTGCGCTTATCGGACAGCGCACGGTCGCGCGTCATGCGCTCCAGATACCAGGACAGCAACTCTCCCACCGTGGACCAGTTGGTGGCCGTGGACTTTGCAGCAGGATCAGCAGACCGGCGGGCCAGAATGGTCGGCAACGTCGCCAGCATCGCCTTGGCGTTGATGTCTGGATAGTTGCCAGCCTTGCCCCATGCCTTACCCACCACGACGTGCCACGAGCCTTTGGCGCGATCCACGGTGGAGTACCGGAACCGGAGAGCCGGATGCCGCGGGTCGCGCAACTGGCGAACGCCGTCGGCTTGGTGGCGGCGGATCTCGGCGTCAGTCAGTTGAACATGCAGGGTTTTCGGATTATTCACCATGCTTCCTCCGCTGGCCCTTGTACTGCTCGGAGAAGGGACGGTTTATCTCCACCTCTTCCTGGGTGGGCTCACGGCCCGCAAAGTCGACAAATCTGGCAAATTTTCCCTGCTGTTGAACCACGCATGAACTGACAGGCGCGTGCCTGCACTTGGGCATGATCAGCTCTGTGGCGCCGTTCTGGCCCTGCTCGTCATCCATGTCGCGGTGAACCAGGATGATGCAATGGGCGTCAGCCTCGATCTGGCCGGAGTCGCGAAGGTCGGAAGCTATCGGCTTCTTGCCCGGGCGCTTGGTTGAGTCGCGGTTGAGCTGGGCCAGCAGGATCACCGGTACCTCCAGCTCCTTGGCGATGTTGACGATACCGGTCGAGATCTTGCCCAGTTCGGCGGTGCGGTTGAACGCCTTGCCGTCGGAGCCAATCAGGCCGATGTAGTCGATCACCACGACGTCGAGCCCGTGCTTGCGCTTAACCTGACGGCAGATGCTGCGTATGCGCGCGACGGTGAGACCCGATTTGTCGCTCACGTACAGCGGCTTGCCGTTGATCTTGTTGACGGCGGAGGTCAGGCGCGGCCAGTCGTCGTCCTCAAGGCGCCCGCTATCCAGCACCTTCAGGTCGACCGCGCCCAGAGAAGCCAATGCCCTGTTCGCCAGTTCTTCCTCGGGCATTTCAAGCGAGAACACCATCCCCACGCCGAGCCCCCCACATGCGATGTGCTGGGCGATTTGCAGCCCGAGGGTTGTTTTACCGCTGCCCGGCAGGCCGGCGACGATGGTTACCGTCTTTTTGCGCAGGCCTCGGATCATTTCGTCCAGCTTCGTCAGGCCGGTGGAAAGACCCGATACCGTCTCACCGCTGTTGAACTTTGTATCGATGATGTCGATGTTCCGAGTGACCACCTCGTCCATGCGCTTGTAGTCCGGCTCGCCGGTATCCAGGTCGCGCAGGTCGGCCATCGCCTGCTGAGCGCTGGCGATGATCTCTGCCACCGGCCGGTTCTCGCTGGCCGATTCCCGCACAGCATCAGCGGCGTCGACAAGGCGCCGGAGTACTGCCCGCTCGGTCACTGTCCGGGCATACGCCTTCCAGTTGGCGGTGCTGGGCGTGTTCCGCGCCAGTTCGCCCGCGTAGGCAATGGTAGTGCCACCACTTGGCAGGAATGGTTTGAAGTCATGAAGGGTGACCGGGTCTACCGGGGCGCCGGTAGCGTGCAGGTCAATCATCACCTGATAAAGCGCGGCGTTCTCCGGGTCGTGGAAGTCGGCAGTCGTAACGCTGCTAGTGATTGAGTCAAACAATTCACCATCCAGCATTAGCGCGCCGAGGAGCGCGTGCTCAGCCTCATCACTGTAAAGCTCGCGGTATTCGTTCATGCTCGCCCCCGTGCCGAAGCCCAGGTAAAGCCGGCCAGCAGCGCGCCATTTTCACGAAGACGGTCCAGCGCCCGAGCGCCGATGTACTGCTCGAGGCTTGGTGTGGACTTCCCGTCAACGTCCTGCTTCGACGTGGCGGGCAGGTTGGATATCAGCACCGAAGGCCGGACCAGCTGATATCGCCGGTCAATGACCTCATGCAGGACCCCCAATTCGTAGGGGGTGCCCGCCTGGGCGCCGACTTCATCGACTACCAACAAGTCAAAGCTCGCCAGTTCATCGATCACGTCACCCTCGGTGTATCCGGAGTCCCGCGCCATTGACCGCTTGAACACCCGAATAATCTCGGCGGCGGTGGTGATCACTGCGATCGCGTTCAGTCCGATGACCTGGCGCACGATGCTGCAGGCCAAGTGGGTCTTGCCGGTACCGACATTCCCGGTCAGCAGCAGGTTGCGGCCGGCCTGGTAGTGCTGGCCAAAGTCGCTGGCGTAGCCCCGGCACTTTTCGAGCGCCTCAGACATGGCCGGGGTAGTGGCGCGGTAAGTGGCGAACGTGCACTCGGCAAAACGCGGCGTGATACCAGAGCCCACCAGCGCGCTGTTGAGGCGCTCGGCGGCAACATGAGCAAGCGCCTGGCTATGCTCGGCGCCGCCGGTAGGCGCCACGCGCAGGCCGTGGAACTGGCACTGCTTGCATGGTCGGGTCAGCATCGACCCGTCGAACTGCTCAACCTCGGAACGATCCACCGCGCCGTGGACGGGGCACTCGCCGGCGAACGAACGCATTTCGGGCTGGCGGCGGAAGTTAGAACGCTGGCTCATCTTCGCCTCCTTGGTACATATCCGGAGTGTGTTCAGGCAGGTTGTTGAAGGCCTGGCCACCGCCGGTTGCTGGCTTGAGTACATCCGTCCAGCGCTCCCCGTTCAGCCAGGTGGACGCCATCGGCACGAACTGGCCGTCGTCCTTGGTCCAGTCGCGAGAAACGCGGTGGCTGCCCAGGGCGTTCATCAGGGTTTGGCGAAGCTCGGCGGATGGCTTGAGTTTCTCCCATGCCTTGCGAGCGTCCTTCTTCGATTTTTTGTTCGGGTACAGCTTCCAGAACACTTCGAAAGCCTGAACATGGTGAGCATCACTCATAGGTTTTTTAGTGCTTGCTGCTTTATTCAGTACTTGCTTACCTTCAATACTTACTAGTGTCGGATTTGCCGGATACGGTTGAGCCGTAAGCGGTGCAGCCGTATACGGTAAATCCGGAAGCGGTGATTCCGAGACCACGTAGTGGCTTTCTCCTAGCAATCCAGAGCCCAGGCGATCTTGGCGGCGTTCAACGTAGCCAGCGGAAATCAATTCCTGCAAAAGGCCGTAAACACCATCCCTACCGGTGGGTTTGGATGACTTGGAGGTCTCGTTGCGGAGATGGGTGACGGAAACCGCCCAGTGGTCAGGCTTGCCCAGCAGGAACACCAGCAAACCACGGGCGCCCCAGCTCAAACGCTGGTCTTCGCTGATCGCCTTGTTGAGCAGGTAGAAATTCCCCTCTGGCCGAGGGGCGCGAATGATGCTCATAGATCCAACTCCCGCGTAATACGGGCAATGAACGCGTCATAGCTCTCGTTCATGACGACGCCACGATCCTCTAGGACGCCACGGCCAGCCTTGGCAAGGCCATAGATCTCCCAGCGCTCACGCTCAGGCAGGTGGCGGCAATTGGAATAATTCGGCCAGGGGCCAGCGACCACTTCGGCCGTGGAGCTGACATGCAGGGTGGTGCCGCTGGTGAGAATGGTCATTGACGCGTCTCCACGGCAGGCAACTGATCTTTTTCCGGGCAAAGCACAATCCCTTCCAGTTGTCGTTGCAGCACGGCCTGCCTGAGAAGATCAGCATTCATGCCCGTGAGGCGGCGAACGAGAACGCGCAGCGCCATGCAGGATTGAGCCACCTCGAACTTGGCGTCATGTAGGCTTCCTTCACAGGCGTCATCGTCAAATAGAATTTCTTGCGCCATGTCCACGCCGATCCAGGCCTTGTAGGCCAATTGGTCATTGGTGAATTGATCCATGTGAGCCTCATCAATCACCGTCGGCTCCGTAGACGGTTTCAGTTCTTTTTTGCTCATGCGGAAGTCCTCAGGCGCAGCTTGAAGCGGCCTTGCTGAATATCGGGATGGGTTGCGCGCTCGGCGGTGACAAAGGTGCACTCGGCGACGAACCGGTCGAAGCGTCGGGTGATATCGGCGGTGGGCCAGATCGGGTAAGGCTGGGCGCCTTCGTCAGCGTGCTTGCTACGCACCATGGCGAACGGCAGTGGCGCGCCAGGGATATCGCGCATCACGGCGTTGATCACCCACGGCGGCATCCCGTGGCGCAGGCTGATGCGCTCTCGGATTGTGGTCATCGACTCGAACCCGGCAGGCCTGGAGTCGAGGTATCGGACCTGCTCGACGATGGCCACCCGGGTCTCGATCCTCTCCAGCGCCACCTGCTGCTCGGCCTGCTGGCGCTCGACGTTGATTACCGCCTGGGCCTGTGCCAGCAACTGTTCACCGGGCGTCATTGGTCGCTGGTAGCTGCCGGTCTTGCGGATTGTGGGCAGCACGTCGTCGAAGACCCACGCCTCGAACTCCTGCGCGGCGGGCATGGTGCTGTTGACGATCAGGCGAAGGGTGTCACCTTCGGAAAGCACGCGGGCCTCCTGGGTACGTCCAAGGCTGTCGAGGATGGGGTAACGTTTCGTTACCCCGCGGCAATGGTCGCCCATGGCTTTGCTGGAGTTGGTGTAACCCAGCAGATCACACACATCTTTGCCGACGAACCACGGCGTACCGTCGTCTTCGGTGATGACGCGCACGTTGGTACCCTTGAAATTGAACGGGGCGATGATCATTAGTAAGCCCTCGATCGAGAGTCGCGGCGGTAGGTTCTTGGGCGGCGAGCCCGCTCGATCACAGCGGGGGAAGCGCCTGTGCCGACGTATGAAAGATGCGCGTCAGTCATGAGCATCGATTCGGGAATATGAAGGTAGCGGCCAGCAGGTAGCGCCCGAGGCTGGCGCCGAACCCTTGGCATATGCTTATCCATCAGGGCGATATCGCCGGCGACCTCTTCCTGAAGGCTTTTGCCAAGCTCGCAAAGCGGCACGGGCTCGCCGGGTCGAATCTGGTTCCAGGCATATCGATCCGCCAAGACCTCATTGATACTTCGGATCACGCTTACACAGCGGGTGCGAGCCAGATCGTCTTCGACTCGGTTAGCGTCCCAGTAGCAAAAGTTATCCACGCGGTGCCCGATCTCATGGGCGACGATGAATGGATAAATTTCGTGGTCCTCGAGCGCTGACCAGTCGATCTCCGGTCGCTGATTGCTGCGCAGACGGCCCGCATCCACGCTCGTAGCGAGTTGAAAGCCACAAACCTCAGCGAATGCCGCGTCATCAGACGAAACATCCAGAAAGGCAAGCTTGGCGCGGGGGTCGAAGATCCCCCAGCAATTACCAAGTGCGTGGAACGTCGAAAGGCTCAACACGCAGCCGGCCTGCTTGGCCTGCTCGGCGAAGGCCCGGTACTGGGTGCGGGTGAGGCGAAGCGTGGTGTCGGTTTTCATGTCCGCACCTCGATATCAATACCGGGACGCTTGCCAACCACGCCGAAGGACGCGCCCAAGTGGCGATGCGGCCAGCAGAAGTTCATGCTGAACAGACGCACCTGCTCGACATGCCGGCTGAGATCGCAGGCGAGTTCGCTATTGTGATACCCGCCCAGGGCAGGGACGATCTGGCCCAACAGTATCGCAGCGAGTTTATTAAACTCGTCCCTAGCGAAATTCATCGAGCACATATCCCGTGCGTCAAGCACCGCATCGCGCAAGACTTCGCCCTTGGCTGACTCGATAACTAAGGGAAAAGTGCTCATGGATGCACCCCAGTGTTCCGCGCCACGTTTTCGAGTTGTGCGTTTTGTGGCGCGAACTCGTCAGGCAGGTAAATCAAAGCGTTCAGGTGGCCTTTAAAGGCGAGCAGCGCCAGATTTGAAGCTCGACAATCAGCGTCCCATTTGTCGTAGGAAGGATGACTGCCTGCACCCATCTTTAGGGCCCATTCAGGCAGCAGGTTGCGGCAACGCATTTCGTTGAGGATGGTCCACCAGGTAGTAGCGTGTTCGCGTTCGGCGCTCAGCAGCGCCACGACGATATGCTGCTCATTCTCGAGCACCATGGGGATAAGAGGAGACCCCGGTATAGGCCTGGCCTGATCTGGTTGTTGCGTACGGTTAAGTGCAGTGGTATTTTCTGGGTGTGACATATCGTTCTCCTGAACGAAGAAGTACCGAATCACTTGTCCAACCAAGTGATGATTAAGAAGCCCGCCTCCAACAGCGGGCTTTTTTGTGCGTGCAATTCAGGTCCAACCCATCGCTACACGTCACAAATTTATGCAACCTCTCATAGAGAGGGCTGCGCCCTACCCGGGGCGGGCCGGCGGAATAGATGCTTGGGCGCGCATAGCACGGTCTCCAGGAATGAATAGCCAGACGATGCGCTGGCGATAGTGTTCAGTCGTCTGCGTGATCACTACGCGACGCATGGTTCTGTACTGGATGGATTCCCAGCACCATCAGCGGACTCACCATCCGATGAGGGTTGGCGTATCGTTTGATTCAAGGTTGGCGAGGCGCTTGCCAGCGATGGGCGTAGCCGGGAGGCCAGAAACTTACCGCTGGTCGTGCGCTCGATCAGGAAAGCGATTTCTGCCGAACATCCATGCACCCCCCTGACCCATCCACTGACGGTTCCCTGAGTTACACCTAACGCTTTCGCCAGCGGGACTTGCCCACCGAAGAACGCAGTCAGCTCTTCAAATACATTCGCCATCTCGCACGACCTAATAGAGGTATGCCTTTACTGTATTTTAAAGGCACTCCTTTTTGCAAGCTAAAAGGCAAACCATTAAATTGAGCCGCTATGGAACTTAAAGATCGCCTCAAATACGCTCGAAAAAAGGCTGAATTAACCCAGTCCGAACTCGCTGACCGAGCTGGAATAAAGCAGGCTTCCGTGTCCGAAATCGAACGCGGACTTTCCCGGACGAGCGCTTATCTAGTGAAAATCGCTACGGTTTGCGGCGTCGATCCCCTATGGCTTGCGGAAGGAGTTGGCTCCCCCGAGGCGGGCGAGCGAACTCAGGCGCAGGACGAGGCTCAAATGAGCTCCGCCGACCAAGTCAGATCTATGCTTGCGAGAATTGGAAAGGGACTGCCAGAAGAGGCTCGCAGCAAGATTCTGGCCGCCGTAAATGACGCGTCCTCGGGACAGGTCACGGTCATGCCCACCGAAGCGCAGGCCCTGAAAGTTCGCCCCGACGAAATACTCATTCCTCAATACGACATCAGAGCTGCGATGGGGCATGGCCAGGTACCGGCTGACTACAACGAAGCCATTCGAAATCTTGTTGTGCGGGAGGATGTTCTGCGCGAGAAGGGCGTTACCTACACCTCTCTTTCGGCGCTGGCGGTGATAACTGGCTGGGGTCAGAGCATGGAAGGCACCATCAACGACAAAGACCCAGTGATCGTTGACCGGGGAGTGAATGAGTTTATTGGGGATGGTGTCTACGTCATGTCATGGCATGGACTGCTCTACATAAAGCGAATTCAAGTGATGGATGCAGACCACTTCCGGCTGATCTCAGATAACAAACATTATGAGAATCAGCAGGCACGTGTTGAGGACGTTACAATCCATGCCAAGGTGCTTCTGATATGGAATGCCAGGAAGGTTTGACTCGAACCATCGCCGATAAATAAGCTCTTCAGAAGCCCGGATAATTCACGGGCTTTTTTGTACGCTTCAGAAAGGTGCCAGATCTTCCAGCACATCAAAATCAGCAGCTTCGACAGGCCTGTCATCCTCCGAAGGAGCTTCCCATCTCAACGTCACTGACTCACTTTCATCGTTGAACGTCATTTCCAGGTCGTCAGTCTCGGCCAGGAGACCCATCACTTCTTCCCACTCCCGATCACCGTCCGTATCCAGACGATGGATCGTCACCCAGCGCTGATGCTGCGCCGTGGGGTGGTTAATCATGGATGAAATCCGTAAGCCCAAACGCTCCAAGCCAGTCATCGAATGCCGTACGGCCGGGGCTGCTTGTTGTTTTGCCTTCGCCATAATCACCTCCCTAATAACTGTATATACGTACAGCAAAAACTTAGCCTACCCAAAGTCGAGGCGAGTGTGGGGATTAATCAAAAATAAAGGTTTGCCTGTTGACACAATAATAAAGGCTACCCTATATTTACTCCATCGCAACCCGCATGGAGCTATCAGAATGACCGCCACCACCATCAACTTCGCAGGCTTCACCGGCTTTTTAGGCCGAGGGGCAGCTCCGCGCGAGCTTCAATGCTTGATGGCTGTGGCGTCCGGGCAGACCTCAAAGGAAGCCGCTCGGGACCTTGGCGTTTCCCCGGACACCGTCGATAAGCGCCTTCTGGCACTGACAACCAAGCTTGGCGTCACCCGGCGCGCTGCCCTCGTAGCGAAAGCCTTTTCACTGGGCCTGATACAGGCTGCCTGCGTCATTTCTCCGAACCCTGGACCGCAGCGTCAGGAAGATAGCGACCAGTTCCAGGGCATCTTTATCGCATAACCCAAACCGATTTTCGCGAGAGCCAACAACGCGGCCGGGATTCGTTCGGCCAGGAGAAAGTGAAATGAAGCTGTTCAAGTACCTGCTGATGCTCGTGTTGTACCTGTTCGCAACGCTGATCTGGTTCTCCGAGGCCGTGCCGGTAATTTTCGATAACCCAAGCGACTTCGAGCTGATCGGCGGCGTGTTCGGCATCTGCGTCTGGATGATCGTCACCGCCTCTCTCGTGATTTACGTAATTCAAAACCCGCGCAAAAGCGCACCCACTGAAAGGAAGTAATCATGCTCGGTAAATTGTTCGGTAAGAAATCTGGTCAGGCCCGCGCTGCGGTGTCCAAACTGGCCAACCGCGATCTGATGGAGGCCGTTGTGTATGGATCCATTTACGTGGCGGCGGCTGACGGCGAGCTGGAAGAGAGCGAGTTGTCGAAGATCGAAACCATCCTCAGCAATAACCCTGCGCTCCAGGGCTTCGGCGCCGAACTGTCCAACACCATCGACCGCGCCAAGACCGACTTCAAGTCGGGCGCTCGCATCCTGCGACAGAACGCCGAGAAAGAACTGGGCGATCTGGCCCACTCCCCGGCTGAAGCGCTGACTGTCCTCAACGTCATGCTCACAGTCGCCGAAGCCGACGGCGAGATCGAACCCGCCGAACTGATCGCCCTGGAGCGCAGCGCCAAGCTGCTGGGCCTCAACCTCAAAGACCACATGTAACCATGCTGGCCAAGTTCGGTAGAAAGGCACGTTCGCTGGCGGCCTACGGGCTCGCCGGTGGCGTTGTCTTCGTCGACTCGGCCAGCCGCATCTTCTCAATGGTGGGCGACCTGGTCCTGGTTGTCCTGCTGCTTGTGGTGCTGATGGCTGGTAAGTCAAAGCCCAACTGAGTCAATCCGCTAACGGCGACTCCGCAAAATTGTGGAGTCAGCAGGAGATCCGCATGAGTGCCCCAAATTACGATTCCCGCACCGCCGACAAGTTTGTGGTGCGGCTGCCCGACGGACTGCGCGCCGATATCGAAGTCGCAGCAAACGCCAGCGACCGAAGCATGAACAGCGTGATCATCCAGGCCGTGCGTCAGTACCTGGACGGTCAGAACCGCCAGCAGATCCTGCTCGACGTTCTGGCCAACACCGTCACTACCCCGCATCAGGGTGGGTTGCTCGGCCTCAAAAACGGCTCTGTAATCACCGGCGCTTCAATAGTCGCCGAACACCTGCACATCGACGTTCGCGTGCGGATGGCGGCGAACGCCAGGCGTTACGAGTGGCTGCGCGATCTTTCTCGGGTGGATGACGTGGAAGACACCGTAGTTGCCGGTCGCGGCATGTACTATTTCTACGGAGATGACCTCGACCGGGAGATCGACGACGCTATGCGCCTGGCACGCCTGGAGGAGCTTGACGCATGCGCGGACTGATCACTATCGCCCTGCTGCTGATCGCTGGCCAGGCCGCCGCCGGCGAGCAGTTGATTGACGTACAGCACGACAGCGCGCGCGGAGTCACCTGCTGGATATTGAACAACACCGGCATCAGTTGCTTGCCGGACAGTTCGCTCCTACAGACACCCGCCAGCACCGCCACTGACGAAAGTCAGGCGGCACGGGCCTCTCTGGCGAATACCGAGGGTGAAAAAGGGCGATTGACCGCCACCCCGCTCCCACAGAAAAGGGGGTACCAACTATGAGCCGCCGCAACGGGCCGGTGGGCCAGCGCCTGATCGAGTTGTTCAACGCCCTGCAGCGCCGGGAGACCACCTTCGGCCAGATCTACGCAATGTCGGCGTCGTGCGGTATCGACGCGCGCCGGGTGCTGGCTGACCACTTTCAGCGAGGTACAGGCCATGAGTCATAAACCAGTCTTCGACGGTGCAAAGCTCGCATTGCTTCGAGCAAAGTCCGGCGCCACACAGCGCGACCTTGCTGAAGGTGTTGGCACCACCGCCGGTATGATCTGCCGCTACGAAGCCGGCAGTTGCCAGCCCAGGCTGAAGGTGGTGGTGAGACTTGAGGAAGCGTTTTGCATTGATCGAGGCGGGCTGTACGTGAAGGTCGCGACACAATCCACGGATACCGAAGACGTGTCGCGACACGACAGGAGGTAGGTATGTTTCTGACAGCAGAGGAAGTTGCCGACCTGACCGGCTACAAGAAGCCAGGGGCACAGATAAAGTGGCTGACCGCAGAACGATACGGGTTCGCGGTAGGTGGTGATGGGCACCCGAAGGTGCTGCGCCAGGTTGTCATCGGGCGGCTGGGTGGTATCCAATCAAGGAAGGGGCCGGAGCTTCGGCTGGGTTGAGGTGAAGATCGATGCGTCCGCGCAAGAAGGACCGGCACCTGCCGGCGTGCATGTACCAGAAGCATGGCGCTTACTACCTGGTCCGCAAGGGCAAGTGGAAGCGCCTGGGCACCGATTTTCAGGCATCGCTGGCGGAGTACGCCAAGCTGCTGGATAAAGGCAGCATGGGCGGGATGCCCAAGCTGATCGACGACGCGCTCGAACACATGCGTACCCGAACAAAGCCGCCCCTCAAGCCAAACACTCTCAAGCAGTACGAGGCGGCATGTGAGCGGCTGAAGGAAAACTTCGCCGACTTCGAACCGCGCGAGGTGCTTCAGCGGCACGTCGTCGCACTCAAGCTGCACATGGCGGATACGCCGAATATGTCGAACCGGGTGATCTCTGTGCTGCGCGCGGTGTTCTCCTACGCGCTGGAGCAGCAGATTGTCGACTCGAACCCGTGCATTGGCGTCCGCCGACACTTGGAACACAAGCGCGACCGCTACATCACTCACGGCGAGTTCCAGGCGATCTGCGCCAATTCCAGCGACAACATGCGTGTAATTTACGAGATGTGCTACCTGACCGGCCAGCGCATCGGTGACGTGCTGGCCATCCGCCTGGCCGATATCAGCGCCGAAGGGATCGCCTTCAAGCAGGAAAAGACCAACGCCAGACTGCTGGTGCAGATGACGCCCGACCTCGAGGATCTAGTTGCTCGGATCAAGGCGCTGCCCCGGAAAATCCGTGGCCTTACCCTATTCTGTTCTCCGCGCGGCGGGAAGCCAGTGCATTACAGCTCGGTGAAGGACGCCTTCGCCATCAGCTGCAAGAAGGCCGGCGTCGAGGATGCGAGCCTCCACGACCTGCGTGCCAAGTCGCTTTCCGATACCGACGACCAGGGCAATGACGCGCAGAAACTGGGCGGTCACACTGACGCCAAGATGACGCAGCGATACCTGCGCCTGCGCAAAATCAACGTAGGCCTCCCGCCGACAATGCCTAAAAAATCCCTGTAGTATTAGACAGATGTGAATTGTCAAATAGACAGGCAGAGCTGAAACCCCCGTATGACAGACCTTTCCAGCCACACCCCGATGATGCAGCAGTACTGGCGCCTGAAAAACCAGCACCCTGATCAGTTGATGTTCTATCGCATGGGCGACTTCTACGAGATCTTCTACGAAGACGCGAAGAAGGCCGCCAAGCTGCTGGAC
>Ga0308159_1001223_pt1 | contig 40121 bp, 40 predicted proteins | sample PhyCR1_FD_201040 | JGI IMG/M metagenome (GOLD analysis project Ga0308159, IMG submission 201040) | Phyllosphere microbial communities from UC Gill Tract Community Farm, Albany, California, United States - DLSLC.R1 | ecosystem: Host-associated > Plants > Phyllosphere > Unclassified | place: USA... | reverse complement strand
TCACTTCTTCGCGCTTGACGTCCAGGGTCTTGGCCAGCGCCTCGACCTGGGCCGGCGTCATCGCGTCCAGGCCTTCCTTGTGGCTGCGCAGGTTGAAGAACAGCTTGCGCTGGGCCTTGGTGGTAGCAACCTTCACCAGACGCCAGTTCTTCAGGATGTACTCGTGGATCTCGGCCTTGATCCAGTGCATGGCGTAGGACACCAGACGCACGTTCTGCGCCGGGTCGAAACGCTTGACGGCCTTCATCAGGCCGATGTTGCCTTCCTGGATCAGGTCGGCGTGCGGCAGGCCATAGCCCAGGTAACCACGGGCGATCGAGACGACCAGGCGCAGGTGCGACAACACCATCTTCTGGGCGGCACCCAGGTCATTCTTTTCGCGCAGGTCGCGGGCCAGCTTGATCTCTTCCTCGTGGGTCAGCATGGGCAGGCGGTTCACTGCGGAAATATACGCGTCGATATTGCCCAGGCTGCCGGAAAAACCCAGCGCGAGTGCATTGGACTCGGCAGGCATGAGTGCAGTTTGTGCAGACGCAGTTTTCATGGATTCTCCTCGTTCCTAGCGGAAACAGTATGAAGCGGTAAGCTTGGGGGCCGGCGCCGGTGGCTTGGCGCGGCAGATGCGCAGTGGGCGCGCATCGTCTCGGTTTGTTGCAGTGCTCACATAAAACTGGAGCAATTCGATAAGGTATTCTAGCACTCGTCACCCCAGAGTGCTAATAGCATGATTGGGAAGCGTTGATAGCCGACGACTATTGCCGGTCAGTCCCTCATTGCATTATTTCCCCTTCATATTAGTCGCCTTTGGGCGACAAAAGTTGCGATGCGGGTCAAAAGCAGGCGAGAAACTTGTAACAATTTTTGCAGCGCGCCATGGGGCTGGAAAGAGGCAGACGCCAGGGCTGAAAAGGGAGCACAGACAGAAGTGCCGCTTTGCCGGCAAGGCTGGCGACCACCCTTGGGAAGACGTACGAGACTTGGAATTATTGCAGGGCGAGGAGTTCCACCGGTGTTTCCGATGCCAGAAAAGCCGAAGCCCGCTGCTGCGGGCTTCGGCCTGGAGGCGCCAGGAACGGCCTCAAGCCTTGCGGGCCAGCTGCCGATGCACCGACAGCATTGCCCCGAACAGGCCCAGCAGGGCGCTCACCGCAAGCAGCAGGGCGATGGCCATGGGGCTGGGCAGGGCCAGCTGGAATTCCGACGCATACAGGTGCGCAAAATCGAGGATGGCCGCATTGAGCGGTTGCTGTGCCGCCACCACCAGCCCCAGCGCCACCAGTCCCGCGCATCCGCCCAGCAGCGCGCCGGTGTAATAGAAGGGCCGGTAGATGAAGGAATTGGTCGCCCCGAACAGGCGCGACACCTCGATCTCGTCGCGCTGCGTCATCACCTGCAGGCGGATCGTATTGAACACCACCGCCACCACCACCGCACCCAGCGTAATGCCGAGGAACAGCAGCACCAGCCGCAGGATGCGCAGCAGCGCCGCCAGCCGCTTTACCCATTCCGAGTCGATCTGCACCGTATCCACGCCGGCCTGCTTCTTCAGTTGCTGCGCGATGTCATCGACGCGGCCGGCATTCATGGCGTTCTCGAAGCCCGGCAGTCGCACCACGAAGCTGTCCGGCAGCGGATTGCTGCCCAGGGTATTGAGCACATCGGCCAGGCCGGTCTTGCTCTTCAAGGCATCGAAGGCCTTCTCGCGCGGGATGAACTCGACCTTGCCGTTGGTGTTGCCGTCCTTCAACACCTGGCTGATGGTCTTGCCCACCGCCAGTGCAGCATCGCGACTGGCCTCGGGTTTCATGAAGATGCTGATTTCCGGCTCCACCGACATCTGGTCCGAGATCGGGCGCACGTTTTCCAGCGCCGAGAGGCCCGCAAAGGGCAGCGCCAGCGCTATCGAGACCACCAGCACGTTGAGCACGAAGTTGCCCGGCGAGCGCAGCAGGTGGCGCAAGGCGTCGGCGATGGCGGCGAAATGCTGTCTCAACCAGTTCATGGCGATACCTCCACCGGATTGGCCACGCCGTTGTGCCAGCCATCGACGATGCGGCCACGGTCCAGGTAGACGATGCGGTCGGCACCGGTCAGGAATTGCTCATCATGGGTCGAGATCAGGCAGGTCACGCCCACGCCGTGGAAGGATTTCAGGGCCGCCAGCACCTTGTTGGCATTGGCGCGGTCCAGGTTGGCCGTCGGTTCGTCGGCCAGGATGATCTGCGGACGATTGACGATGGCCCGTGCAATGGCCACCCGCTGCTGCTCGCCACCGGACAGTTCCAGCGGTTCGCACATGGCCTTGTTTAGCAGGTCCACCTTGTCCAGCGCGGCGCGGGCGCGCTTTTCGGCGTCCTGGCGCGAGGAACCGGTGACAATCAGCGGCAGCATCACGTTGGCCAGCAGGTTGCGGTCCAGCAGCAGCTTCTGCTGCTGGAAGATCAACCCCAGATTGCGGCGCAGGTAGGGCAGGCCGGAAGCCTTGATGCCACCGATGTCGGTGCCGTTGACGCTCAGCTTGCCCGCCGTGGGCCGCTCGATGGCCGCGATCATCTTCAGCAGCGTCGATTTGCCGGCGCCCGAAGGGCCGGCCAGGAAGATCAATTCGCCCTTCTTTACCGACAGCGTGATGTCGCGCAGGGCGTAGACCTCGCGCGCGTATTGCTTGGAAACCCGGGTAAATTCAATCATCAGTTCAGCTCAGGAGGGCATCGACGAATTCGGTGGCGTTGAACGGTTGCAGGTCTTCGATCTTCTCGCCCACGCCGATGAAATACAGCGGCACCGGGCGGGTCTTGGCGATGGCGGCCAGGATACCGCCCTTGGCGGTGCCGTCCAGCTTGGTCACCACCAGGCCGGTCAGCCCCAGCGCATCATCGAAGGCCTTGACCTGGGCCAGCGCATTCTGGCCGGTGTTGCCGTCGATGACCAGCAGCACTTCATGGGGGGCCGAGCTCATCGCCTTGGCAATGACCCGCTTGATCTTCTTGAGTTCATCCATCAGGTGCAATTGCGTGGGCAGGCGGCCGGCGGTATCGACCATCACCACATGCGTACCGCGCGCCTGCGCCGAATGCACCGAGTCATAGGCCACCGCAGCCGGATCACCGGATTCCTGCGCGATCACCTGCACATTGTTGCGCTCGCCCCAGATAGCCAGCTGCTCGCGGGCGGCGGCGCGGAAGGTGTCGCCGGCGGCCAGCAGCACTGACTGCCCATGGGCCTGCAGGTGCAAGGCCAGCTTGCCGATGGTAGTGGTCTTGCCGGCACCGTTGACGCCGGCGATCATCATCACCAGCGGCTTCTCGCGGCCCAGCACCAGTGGACGCTGCAGCGGTTGCAGCAGGTCGATCAGCAGCGTGCGCAAGGCAGTACGCACCTGGGCGGCTTCGGTCAGGCGCTCGGCCTTGACCTTCTTCTTCAGTTCGTCCAGCAGCCACTGGGTGGCCTCGACACCAGCGTCCGACACCAGCAGTGCCGATTCCAGTTCTTCGTAGAGATCGTCATCGATGCGCGCTCCCACGAACAGGGTGGTGAGGTTGCTGGACGTCTTGGACAGCCCCGCCTTCAGGCGCGACAGCCAGGAACGCTTGACCTCCGGTTCCGGCTCGGGCGCGGCGACGATCTCGGCTTCTTCCTCGGCAGCATCCTCGACGGGTGCAACTGCCTCGGGCAGCACTGGCGGCGCAGGGGCCGCGGTAGAAGCCGCTACGGGCGCGACTGCGGGTGCAGACACCATCGGCGCGGTTGCAACGGGAGCAGCAGGTGAGACGGGGGCTGCCGGTACGGGCTCTACCGGAGTGGGAGCCGGCTGCGGCGCCGCTTCGGGCTGGGGCGGCAGCGCGGGCTGCGCTTCCGGTTTGGGTTTTCTCTTGAAGAAACTGAACATCGGATGGCGATAGGCTGGATTCGGGCTGCGGCCGGGGCGGGAAGGCGGGAGGGGAGGCGCGCATGGCTGTCCTGACAACCGCAGTGGACAGGTTACAATTGCCCTTCCACAAGACCCGCGCATGGCCGCCAGGGTCAATGAATCCAGCATTTTATCAGAGCACAGCCCATGAATTTGAAGATCAGAGCCCTTCTCGCCACTGCCCTCTTCAGCCTGCTGGCCGGTGGCGTCACCTCGGCACAGGCCGAGCCGGCGCGCGAATTCGTGCTCGGCAATGGCATGAAGGTGGTGGTCAAGGAAGACCGGCGCGCGCCCACGGCGGTGCAGATGGTCTGGTACAAGGTCGGTGCGGTCGACGAATTCAACGGCACCACCGGTGTCTCTCACGCGCTGGAACACATGATGTTCAAGGGCACCCGCAACCACAAGGTGGGCGAGTTCAGCCGCCTGGTGGCCGAACTGGGCGGGCAGGAAAATGCCTTCACCGCCAATGACTACACCGCCTACTTCCAGCAGATCGAGAAGAGCCACCTGGAAAAGGTCATGGCCCTGGAAGCCGACCGCATGGCCAACCTGCAATTCGACGCCAACGAATTCGCCAAGGAAATCCGCGTCATCATGGAAGAGCGCCGCTGGCGCACCGATGACCAGCCCATGGGCCTCCTGAATGAAGCCCTCAACGCCGCCGCCTGGACCGCCCATCCCTACCACCATCCGGTGATCGGCTGGATGGGTGACCTGCAGCACATGACGGTGCAGGACATCGCCAGCTGGTACCGCCAGTGGTATGCCCCCAACAACGCCACCCTGGTGGTGGCCGGCGACGTCGATGCCCAGCGCGTGCTGGCGCTGGCCAAGAAGTATTTCGGCAAGATTCCCTCCCACGCCCTGCCACGCGGCCGGCCGCAGAACGAACCCCAGCAGATCGGCATGCGCCGCGTCACCGTCAAGGCCCCGGCCGAGAATCCGTATGTGGTGATGGCCTGGAAGGTGCCGGCCCTGCGCCAGGTGGAGCAGGACCAGGAAGCCTACGCCCTGGACGTGCTCTCGGCCGTGCTGGATGGCTATGACAACGCCCGCCTCACCGCGCAGCTGGTGCGCACCAGCAACCAGGCCACCTCCGTGGGCGCCAGCTACAGCGGCGTGGCACGTGGCCCGGTACTGTTCACGCTGGAAGGCAGCCCGGCCAATGGCGTCACCACCGAACAACTGGAAACCCTGCTGCGCGCCGAAGTCACCCGCATCGCCAGCGAGGGCGTCTCCGAACAGGAACTGCAGCGCGTGAAGACCCAGCTGATCGCCTCCCAGGTCTACAAGCGCGACTCCGTCTTCGGCCAGGCCATGGAAATCGGCATGCTGGAAACCGTCGGACTGGGCCAGAAGAACATCGACGGCATCATCGATCGCCTCAACAGCGTCACCGCCGCCCAGGTGCAGGAAGTGGCCCGCAAATACTTCGGCGATGACACCCTGACCGTGGCCACGTTGGTGCCGCTGCCGCTGGACGGCAAGAAGCCCGCGCCGCCACCGGCAGGGCTGTTGCACTGAGGCGCGTGTCGCCAGCGGTCACCGAGAGTCTTCCCAGTCCTTGCCGGAGGAAAACATGCCCGTCATCGTCGTCGCCAACCCCAAAGGGGGTGTCGGCAAGACCACCCTGGCCACCAACCTGGCCGGCTATTTCGCCAGCCAGGGCCATGGCGTCCTGCTGGGGGATATCGACCGCCAGCAGTCTTCACGCGCCTGGCTCGCCATCCGCCCTGAGCAGGCCCGTCCGATTGCCACCTGGGAAGTCAATGAAGACTACGTCGCCAAGCCCCCCAAGGGGACCAGCCACGTCGTGCTCGATACCCCGGCCGGGCTGCATGGCTGGCGCCTCAACGACGCCCTCAAGCTGGCCGACAAGGTGCTGGTGCCGCTGCAGCCCTCGATCTTCGACATCCTCGCCACCCAGGACTTCCTGCGGCGGCTGGCCAGTGAAAGGGCGGTGCGCGAAGGCGAGATCGACGTCGGCATCGTCGGCATGCGGGTCGATGCCCGTACCCGCTCGGCCGAGCAGCTGCAGCGCTTCATCGAGGGCCTGAAACTGCCGGTGCTGGGTTATCTGCGCGACACCCAGAACTACGTCCAGCTGGCCGCGCACGGCCTGACGCTGTGGGATATCGCCCCCTCCCGCGTACAGCGCGATCTGGAGCAATGGCAGCCCATCCTGCAGTGGCTGGCCAGCGCCAAGGGCAATGAACAAGATGCACAACGCGGATGATCCGCAGGTTTCGATTCCAGGCTTCCATGAAAAAATACTTAGGTTTTCTCCTCCTTCCGCTGAGCCTGCTGAGCAGCGCCCCTGCTTCGGCAGCCCTGGCCATCCAGTCGTGGACCCAGCCCGACGGCGCCCGCGTACTGTTCGTGGCCAACCATTCCATCCCCATGCTGGACGTGAGCGTGCAATTCGACGCCGGCCAGCGCCGTGATCCCGCCGCCAAGGCCGGCCTGGCCGAACTGACCGTGGCCAGCCTCACGCGTGGCGTGGACGCCGGCCAGGGTGCTGATGGCGCCAATGCTGCCCTGTCCGAAGCGCAGATCCTGGATGGCTTCGCCGATGTCGCCGCCCAGCAGCAGGGCGGGGCCGGCCAGGACCGCGCCGGCGTGAGCCTGCGCACCCTGTCTGCCCCGGCCCAGCGCGACGTCGCATTAGGCCTGCTGGCGCGCATGCTGGCCCATCCCAGCTTCCCGCAGGCCGGCCTGGATCGCGACAAGGCCCTGGCCATCGCCAACATCAAGGAAGAACTGACCAAACCTGAAGCCATCGCCGAAAAAGCCTTCATGCAAGCGGCCTATGGTACGCACCCCTACGCCGTCGACGCGGATGAAGCCAGCCTGCAGGCCATCACCCGTGATGACCTGGTGGCCTTCCACCGCGCCCATTACGTGGCCAATCGCGCCGTCATCGCCCTGATCGGCGATATCACCGAAGCCCAGGCCCGTGCCATTGCCAGCGCGCTCACCCGCCAGTTGCCACAGGGTGCAGCCTTGCCGGCGCTGCCACCGGTGCCCACGCCTAAAGGGGGAGAAACGCGTATCGCCCATCCGGCCTCGCAATCCCATATCCTCATCGGCGCCCCGGCCCTGCAGCGTGGCGACAATGATTTCTTCGCGCTGACGGTGGGCAACTATGTGCTGGGCGGCGGCGGCTTCGTCTCGCGCCTGACCGACGAAGTGCGTGAAAAGCGCGGCCTGAGCTACAGCGTCTATAGCGGTTTCTCGCCACTGGCCCAGCCCGGTCCCTTCCAGATCGGCCTGCAGACCAAGAAGGAACAGACCGCCGAAGCATTGCGCGTGACCCGCGCCACGCTCGACAAATTCCTCCAGGACGGCCCCACCGCCGCCGAGCTCAAGGCCGCCAAGGACAACCTGGCCGGCGGTTTCGCGCTGCGCATCGACAGCAACGCCAAGTTGCTGGAAAACCTCTCGGTCATCGGCTTCTACGGCCTGCCGCTGGATTACCTGGACCACTGGATCGAACGCGTCCGCGCCGTCACCGTGCAGGACGTGCGCGCCGCCTTCCGCCGCCATGTGCAGCCGGCGCAGCTGTCCACGGTCATCGTCGGTGACGACGCCCGATAGAGGCTCAATAAGCAAGCTGTAAGGAAAGTCATGAGCAAGAGCAGTCCCCCCAAGTCCGCCCCACCGGGCAAGCCGCGCAAGCCCGTCAATCGCGGCCCGCACCAGGTCCGCATCATCGGCGGCCAGTGGAAGCGCACCCCGCTCCCGGTGCTGGATGCCGAAGGTCTGCGCCCCACGCCGGACCGCGTACGCGAAACCGTCTTCAACTGGATCACCCACCTGATCGATGGCGACTGGGCCCAGGTGGCCTGCCTGGACCTGTTCGCCGGCTCCGGCGCCCTTGGTTTCGAGGCCGCCAGCCGTGGCGCGCGTCGCGTGGTGATGGTGGAAAACAGCAGCCCGGCGGTACGCCAGCTGGAAGCCAATCGCGACAAGCTCAAGGCCGACGCCATCGCCATCCTGCGCGGCGACGCCCTGGCGGCCGCCCAGAATGCGGCCCAGCGCGAGCCCGGCTGCTACAGCCTGGTGTTCATCGACCCGCCGTATCACCAGGGCTGGCTGGAAAAAGTGTTGCCTGCCTGCATGACTTTGCTCACCCCATCCGGGCTGGTCTATGCCGAAGCCGAATTCCCGCTCGACGGCGACGATGCCCCGGCGTGGATGCAAGACTGGGAAGTGGTCCGCGCCGACAAGGCCGGCATGGTCTTCTATCATTTATTGCAACGCAAAAGCAGTGCCCGAATTGAGGCATAATGCGCCTTCTGATTGAATAGCCGGTGAGGAGACACCATGGTCACAGCTGTATATCCAGGGACATTCGATCCGTTGACGCGTGGGCATGAGGACCTGGTCCGCCGCGCTTCCGGATTGTTCGACAAGCTGGTCGTGGGCGTAGCCGACAGCAAAAACAAGAAACCCTTCTTTTCGCTCGAAGAGCGTCTGTCGATCGCCAATGAAGTGCTGGGCCACTATCCCAATGTCCAGGTGGAGAGTTTCTCCGGCCTGCTGAAGGATTTCGTGCGCCAGAACAATGCCCGCGTCATCGTGCGCGGCCTGCGTGCGGTGTCCGACTTCGAGTATGAATTCCAGATGGCGGGGATGAACCGCTACCTGCTGCCGGACGTCGAGACACTGTTCCTGACGCCCTCCGACCAGTACCAGTTCATCTCCGGCACCATCGTGCGCGAGATCGCGCAGCTGGGCGGCGACGTCTCCAAGTTCGTCTTTCCTTCGGTCGAGAAGTGGCTCAAGGAAAAGATCGCCAAGCAATAAGGCCAGGCGATCCACAAGAGGTAAAGGTAGGGCAATGATGTTTCAAGCAAGCGAGGTGCGGCAATGGCACTGATGATTACCGACGATTGCATCAACTGCGACGTCTGCGAACCGGAATGCCCCAACGAGGCCATCTACATGGGTCCGCAGATCTACGAGATCGATCCGGACAAGTGTACCGAGTGCGTCGGTCACTTCGAGGAGCCGCAGTGCCAGCAGGTCTGCCCGGTGGCCTGCATCCCCTTCAACCCGGCCTGGCGTGAAAGCCGCGAGCAGTTGATGGAAAAGTACGAGCGCCTGCAGGCCGGGGCCAAGGCTTCCTGATTCCATTCCCGCCGTCCTTTCCGAGATGCCGTTCAGTGTCGCGCTGAACGGCATTTTGGTTTTGTGGATGCGCATGGAAAACACCATAGGCCAGGCTTGATACCGGCTATCGGCAGGCACAGATCGGCCCCGGTGCAGACAATGCCAGACTCGTGCCAGCCTCAGATTCATCCGCCCGGTATTCATCCACCCGGCTTCATCCCGCTACAACATGCATTCACTGCAAAAATCCGCCGTCGCCGCGCTGCTGCTCAATTCCACCCTCTGGGGCTTGTCCTGGACCGGCACGCGCGCGCTGGAAGGCATGGGCCTGCATCCGGTATGGGCCACGGCCGCCATCTTCAGCGCCTGCGCACTGCTGCTGGTGCTGCTGCGCTGGCGTGAGCTGCCGCAACTGTGGCGCCACCCGACGCTGTGGTGCGTGGGCCTGGCCACGGGCTTGACCAACTGTTCCTTCAACGTTGCAGTGGCCTATGGCGATGTAGTGCGGGTGATCCTGCTGTTCTACCTGATGCCGATCTGGACCGTGATCCTGGCGCGCCTGGTCCTGCACGAAGCCATCACCTCGCGCTCCCTGGCCCGGGTGGCGCTGGGCCTGGGCGGCGCCTTCGTCGTGCTCTATCAGCCGCGGCTGGGCCTGCCGCTGCCGCAGAGCCTGCCGGACTGGATGGCCGTGCTCTCCGGGCTGCTGTTTGCCATCACCAACGTCTTGCTGCGCCGCCTGCACGGTTTTTCAGATGGCGCCCGCGCCGTCGCCATGCTGGCCGGCAGCGGTGTATTGGCGGGTCTGTTGGGTGTGGGGTTGTCCCTGGCCGGCACGATCGCATGGCCGTTGCACGTGCCGGTGGCGGCATGGCCGGTGGTCGGGCTGTGGGCAGTGCTGTTTCTGGTATCGAACCTGTGTCTGCAATATGGGGTGGCGCGCCTGCCGGCCAACATCACGGCCGTGATCATGCTGGCCGAAATCCTGGTGGCCAGCAGTTCGGCCTGGGTGCTGGGCGCGGCCGGCCTGCGTACGCAGGACATCGTGGGCGGCATCCTTATTCTGGCCGCACCCTGGATCGTGCGCGATCGCCGGCCTGCCGTGCAGCCGGCCTGATCAGTCCGCCGGCGCCAGCATCACGCGGTTGCGGCCGGCTTCCTTGGCCTGGTACAGCGCCTGGTCGGCCGCCTTGAGCATGGACTGCTTGACCTCGCCCGCCGGCCGGCTGCGGTCCGGCGGCGACAGCGAGGCCGCGCCGATGGAGGCACTGATCTTCAAAGGATCGCGCGAGCCCTCGATCATCACACCCCGGCTGCAGATGCCGGCACGGATACGCTCGGCGATGCGGGCTGCATCGTCCCGGGTGGCATGCGTGAGCAGCACTACGAATTCCTCGCCGCCGAAGCGCCCCAGCGCATCCGACAGGCGCAGCTCCTTCTTGATCCGCGCCGCTACCTCGCGCAACACATCATCACCGCTCTGGTGACCGAATTGGTCGTTGACCCGCTTGAAATGGTCGATGTCGATGAACAGGCAGGACAGGGCCGAGCGGTCGCGCTGGCTGCGCGCCACTTCTTCCTGCATGCGCTGCTCGATGTAGCGGCGGTTGTTCACGCCGGTCAGCGGATCGGTCAGGCCGATGTGCTTCAGGCGTTCATTGTTGATGACGTTTTCCAGGCAGACCGCGGCGATGGTGGCCAGCCGTTCGATGAAATCGGTGGCCAGCGAACGGGTGAATCGCTCGCTGTAGGCGCTGCCCAGCGACAGGTAGCCCAGCAGCCGATGCTGGCGTACCAGCGGCAGCACCGCCACGCTGACCGGCTGATAGTGCGGGAACAAGGGGCCATGCAGCGCCGGCACGTATTCGCCCAGGCGCGGCTTGTCCTCGGGCAGGGCATGCTGGTCGTCGATGAAGGCCAGCGGGCGCGTCAGGAACAGCAGCTTGGGGAATTCGTTCACGCCGATCTGCAGGTCGCGCAGGATGCGCTGGATCGCGTAATCGCCGTCGATCAACGACAGGGTCACCGTCTCCAGGCTGAACACCCCCGGCATCACGGTCAGCATTACATCGATCAGTTCGCGGAATTCGCTGGCGCCGATCAGCTTGAGGTCGAACGCCTGATGGCGCTCGATGATGGACTGGTTGATGTGTGCCTGCTGCAGCAGGTCCTGCAGTTCAGCCCGCAGTTGTTCGTTGTCGGCAATCAGTGATTCCATAGCGATGGTCGATCTCATGTGCTCATCTGCATTTTCCGGCACCCGGCCGGCCCCTTGCCCCGACCGGTCGCCCGGCCTCCCAGCGGCCGGTTGCGCTTGTGGCGGCCGGCCTTGCCCTCATGCAATATATCGACAGCATCGGCGCCGGCTTGATGCTGCCGCGCCTGATTTTTTACCAGCAAGAAACGTTCCTGTCCCGCTGCCTGCTCAGGCCGCCTGCGGCGCGAAGAAGCGTGTCCCCATCTCATCCAGGCCCAGCGTGCGCAACACTTCCTGCAGGCGCTCGGCCGGACGGCGGCGCGGCAGGTCGCGGTATTGGGCGATGATCAATTCATTCTTCATCGAATGTTCCCAGCCCACCAGTTCGGTCACGCTGACCTTGTAGCCATGCGCTTCCAGTTGCAGGCAGCGCAGCACATTGGTGACCTGGCTGCCGAATTCGCGGGTATGCAGCGGATGGCGCCAGATTTCGGTCAGCGAATTGGCCAGCGACTTGCCCTTGTTGCGGTTCAGGACCGAGGCCACCTCGGCCTGGCAGCACGGCACCAGGACGATGAATTTCGCCTGTTTGGCCAGCGCGAAATGGATGGCGTCGTCGGTGGCGGTGTCGCAGGCATGCAGGGCGGTCACCACGTCGATGCGCTCCGGCAGGCTGGGCGAGCTGATCGAATCGGCCACCGACAGGTTGAGGAAGGACATGCCGCCAAAACCCAGACGCGCCGCCAGTTCCTCGGACTTGCGCACCAGTTCTTCGCGGGTCTCGATGCCGTAGATGCGCGGCGCACCGGCCAGCGCCTTGAAGAACAGGTCGTACAGGATGAAACCGAGGTAGGACTTGCCCGCGCCATGGTCCACCAAGCTCACGTCCGGATGGTCGGCCAGCACTTCCTGCAGCAGCGGTTCGATGAACTGGTAGAGGTGATAGACCTGCTTGAGCTTGCGGCGGCTGTCCTGGTTCAGCTTGCCGTCGCGGGTCAGGATGTGCAGTTCCTTGAGCAGTTCGATGGACTGGCCGGGACGGATCTCATGCGCCTGCGGCGCAGTGTCGGCATGGCCGGTGGCATTGGCTGCACCGGCGGCGTCGGCGGGTTTGCCACGGCGCTTGTCGCGGCCGGGGGCGCTGGGGGCTTGCTTGCTCATGGTGCTGCACTGGCGAAGAGCCGGCGCGGAGCCGGCGGGTTGGAATCGGGGGCGGGACGGGTGGCGCGCGTGCGGGTACAAGTGCAAGTACCACAAGTGCGCAGCCAGGGCCTGCCGTGGCCGGGCATTTTACCCGATCCCGATGTCAAGCTCGTGAAGTGTCGTCGCCGCGCCAAGCCCTGTTGTCAGCCTGAAAACATCCCTGCCCAGGGTCGCAGACTGGCGGTGAATTCAGCGCCCGCTGAACACCGCTGCGCGTTTCTGCTGGAAGGCCGCGATGCCCTCCTGGCGATCGGCACTGGCCGCCATCAGGGAAAAGGACTTGCGCTCCAACAGCAGCCCGGCCTCCAGCGCCAGTTCTAAGGATTGCAGCATGGCCTCCTTGGCCAGGCGCACCGCCAGCGGTGATTTCTGCGCAATGGTGGTGGCCAGTGCCAGCGTGCGGCCCAGGGTGTCGGCATCGTCCACCACCTCGGCCACCAGGCCGGCGCGCAGGGCCTCCTCGGCCGCGATGAATTCGCCCGACAGCACCATCTTCATCGCCAGCGGCTTGCCCACCGTGCGGATCAGGCGCTGCGTGCCACCGGCGCCGGGCAGGGTGCCGACATTGATTTCCGGCTGGCCGATGCGGGCGCCGCGCCCGGCGATGGCGATGTCGGCATGCATCAGCAGTTCACAGCCGGCCCCCAGCGCATAGCCGTTCACCGCCGCCAGGAGCGGTTTGGGGAAACGGGCGATGGCGCGCCAGTACTGGGTGCGTACATCGAGCTGGGTGGCGATGGCGTCCTTCTGGATCATTTCGTTGAGATCGGCGCCGGCGGCGAAGGCCTGCTCGTTGCCACTGATCACCACCGCCCGCACGCTGTCGTCGATTTCGGCGCGCGCCAGCTCGCCGGCGATTTCCCGCAGGCTCTGGTTGCGCAGGGCATTGCGCAGCGCCGGCCGGTTCAGGCGCAGATGCAGCACGTGCGGCCCATGCCGCGCCACCAGGATGTCTTCCGGTTCTGGCTGCGCCGACATCAGGCCACCCTCTCGATCACCAGCGCGATCCCTTGCCCCACGCCGATGCACATGGTGCAGAGCGCATAGCGGCCGCCGCTGCGTTCCAGCTGGTTGATGGCCGTGGTCACCAGACGCGCACCCGAAGCGCCCAGCGGATGGCCGATGGCGATGGCGCCGCCATTCGGGTTGACGTGGGCGGCATCGTCCGGCAAGCCGAGCGCACGCATCACCGCCAGCCCCTGTGCGGCAAAGGCTTCGTTGAGTTCGATCACGTCCATCTGCGCCAGCGTCAGGCCCACTTGCGCCAGCACTTTGCGCACCGCCGGCGCCGGGCCGAAGCCCATGATCCGTGGCGCCACCCCGGCACTGGCCATGCCCAGTACGCGGGCGCGTGGCCGCATGCGATACCGGTCGGCTGCCTTGGCCGAGGCCAGCAGCAGCGCGCAGGCACCGTCGTTGACGCCGGACGCATTGCCGGCCGTGACCGTGCCATCGGGCCGCACCACGCCCTTGAGCCGCGACAGCGTCGCCAGCGTGGTCTCGGGGCGCGGATGTTCGTCGGTAGCCACGAGCAGCGGATCGCCCTTCTTCTGCGGGATCGCCAGCGGCGCGATCTCTCCCGCGAAGAAGCCGGCCGCCTGCGCCGCAGCCCAGCGCTGCTGGCTGCGCAGGGCGAAGGCGTCCTGGTCGGCGCGAGCGATACCGAATTCCTCGGCCACGTTCTCGGCCGTCTCCGGCATGGAGTCGATGCCGTGCAATGCCTGCATCAGCGGATTGACGAAACGCCAGCCGATGGTGGTGTCGAAGATCGCCGCGCTACGCGAGAAGGCGGTGTCGGCCTTGCCCATCACGAAGGGTGCGCGCGTCATGCTCTCCACGCCACCGGCAATCATCAACTGCACCTCGCCGGAGCGGATGGCGCGCGCCGCCATGCCCACCGCATCCAGGCTGGAGCCGCACAGGCGGTTGATGGTGGTACCCGGCACCTCCAGCGGCAGGCCCGCCAGCAGCCCCGCCATGCGGGCCACGTTGCGGTTGTCCTCGCCAGCCTGGTTGGCGCAACCGTAGAGGATGTCGTCGACCTGGCTCCAGTCCACGCCGGGATTGCGCGCCATCAGGCTGCGTATCGGTGCGGCTGCCAGGTCGTCGGCGCGCACCGCGCCCAATGCGCCGCCGTAGCGGCCGAAGGGTGTGCGGATGGCGTCACAGATGAATGCGTCCATGTATATTCTCGTCGCTTGTGTCGTGAAGTTGCGGGTTCAGGCCGGCACGGCCGGGGAAGAGGTGGCAGCCCCCAAGGCGGGCGTGCCCTCGTTCTTCCTGCGGTTGTCGATCACGCGCCGGGCCTTGCCCACGGAGGAGCGTTCGATCATCCCCGCCGGCACCACGGTGACCTTGGTGGAGATGCCCACATAGGTCTTGATGCTGTGCTGCAGCTCCTTCTCCAGTGCCTCCACATGTTCGATGGAGGCATCCTCGCGCAGTTCGGCGAAGACGCACATGCTGTCCATGTGACCATGGCGCTCGATCTGCAACTGGTATTGCGGCGCCAGTTGCGGCAGCTTCAGGATCAGCTCCTCGATCTGGGTCGGGAACACATTCACCCCGCGGATGATGAGCATGTCATCCGAACGCCCGGTGATCTTGCCGATGCGGCGCATCGAGCGCGAGGTCGGCGGCAGCAGCCGTGTCAGGTCACGGGTGCGATAGCGGATCATCGGCAGCGCTTCCTTCGACAGCGAGGTAAAGACCAGTTCGCCCTCCTCGCCATCGGGCAGCACTTCGCCGGTATCGGGATCGATGATTTCCGGATAGAAGTGGTCTTCCCAGATCACCGGGCCATCCTTGCTCTCGATGCATTCGCTGGCCACGCCCGGCCCCATCACCTCCGACAGGCCATAGATGTCCACTGCATCAATGCCGGCGCGCTGCTGGATTTCGCCGCGCATGGCATCGGTCCAGGGCTCGGCACCGAAGATGCCGACCCGCAGCGAACTGGCCGCCGGGTCCAGGCCCTGGCGCTGGAATTCCTCGATCACATTGAGCATGTAGGAGGGCGTGACCATGATGATGCTGGGCTTGAAGTCGCGGATTAGCTGCACCTGCTTCTCGGTCTGACCGCCCGACATGGGGATGACGGTGCAGCCCAGTTTTTCCGCACCGTAGTGGGCGCCCAGGCCGCCCGTGAACAGGCCGTAGCCATAGGAAATCTGCACGATGTCGCCACGCCGGCCGCCGGCTGCCCGGATCGAGCGCGCCACCACGGTGGCCCAGGTATCGATGTCGTTGCGCGTATAGCCGACCACCGTGGGCTTGCCAGTGGTACCGCTGGAAGCATGCACCCGCACCACCTGCTCGCGCGGTACCGCGAACAGGCCGAAGGGATAGTGGTCGCGCAAGTCCTTCTTGCTGGTGAAGGGGAAACGGGCCAGGTCCGCCAGGCTCTTCAGGTCGTCCGGATGCACGCCGGCCTGGTCGAAGGCGTGGCGATAGTGCGGCACATTGTCGTAGGCATGCCGGAGCGACCACTTCAAACGCTGCAGTTGCAGTGCCTGCAGCTCGTCGCGGCTGGCGGTCTCGATGGCGTCCAGCTCGCCGGGTTGGGGATTGCGGGTGGTCATGCTCGTCTCCAGTCTCGTTGTCGTTGTTCGGGATGTTCTGGTTCTGGTGGTGCGGTGGTGCTGCCGTAGATGCGGCTGTCGGTGCGACCGGGTGGGGTCAAGGCGCGGCGTGCAGGCCGGCGATCACCTCTCCCTTGATGCGATAGGACTTGCCCCGGAACAGCGCGATCAACTTGCCGTCCTGGTTGTTCACGGTGATGTCGTAGACACCGGTGCGCCCGCTCAGCGAGCGTTCTTGCGCTTCGGCAGTCAGCACATCGTTGCGCAGGGCCGGTGCCACGTATTCGATGCTGCACCCCGATGCCACGGTGTTGAGGTTACGGCTGTTGCAGGCGAACGCAAAGCAGCTGTCGGCCAGTGCAAAGATGAAGCCGCCATGACAGGTGGCATGGCCGTTGAGCATGTCGCTGCGCACCAGCATGCTCATGCGTGCGCGGCCCGGCGCGATGTCCAGGATCTTCATGCCCAGTCCCTGGGAAGCGTTGTCGCGCGGGTACATGGCCTGGACCGTAGCCTCGGCCAGGGTTTGCGGGTCCGTCCCGGTGTCTGGGGTGCAGGCGGGAAGTGCGGTCTCATTCATGGAATTTCCTCTTTGCGGCTTGCAGGCGTTGCAGCAGCGGCGAGACGCGGTAGCGGTCCTCGCCATAGGTGGCGCTGAGCCGTTGCAGCACCTTGACCACGTTATCCACACCGATTGCATTGGCCCATTCCAGCGGTCCTCGCGGATAGTTCAAGCCCTTCTGCATGGCCATGTCGGCGTCGGCGGCGCTGCACACGCCCTGGTTGACGGCATCGGCGGCTTCGTTGATCAGCATGCAGACGGTGCGCATGACGATCATCCCCGGCACATCGTCCATCGGCGAGAGTGCGAAGCTGCAGGCCTGCAATACCCCGGCCACGGCCTGATAGGCGCGCGGGCTGCACTGGTCGGACCGGGTCACCGCCAGCCGGCTGGTGGTGGCATAGTCCAGCGCCAGGTCCACCAGCACCACGTCGGGCATGTCGTAGTCGTAGGATTGCTGGGTGGCGGTGCGCCCTTCGGTGACGTACAGCCGACCGGGGCCAGCCTTCAGGAGCAGGTTGTCGGCACGTGCCCCATGGTATTCAACGTGGCCCTTCTTGTAGCGCTTCCGGATGACTTCCACCAGCGGATGGGAGCCGAAGATCTGCAGTGCCACCGGGGGCGTGCTGCAGGGCAGCTCGTCCTCGATCGGAGGCGGTACGTGCTCCGGACCGTGATGATAGAAACCGCGCCCGGTCTTGCGGCCGAGGTGGCCGGCGTGTACCAGTTCCTGCTGGATCAGCGACGGCGTGAAGCGCGGATCATTGAAGCAGGCCTGGAACACCGATTGGGTGACCGCGAAATTGACATCGTGACCGATCAGGTCCATCAGCTCGAACGGCCCCATGCGAAAACCACCGGATTCACGCATCACGGCATCGAGAGTGGCCGGCTGGGATGCCCGCTCATTGAGTACCCGCAGGCCTTCGGCGTAATACGGACGGGCCAGGCGATTGACGATGAAGCCGGGCGTGGAACTGGCAAACACCGGCGTTTTGCCCCAGGCGAGGGCGGTGTCGTGCACGCATTGCACCACGGCGGCGTCGCTGGCCAGGCCGCGTATGACTTCCACCAGCTCCATCTGCGGCACCGGGTTGAAGAAATGCATGCCGACCAGGCGCTGCGGGTGGCGCAGCGCGGCGGCGATGCGCGTGATCGAGATCGACGAGGTATTGCTGGCCAGGATGCATTCCGGGCTGACGATGTCTTCCAGCTTGCCGAACAGTTCCTGCTTGGCCGGCAACTGCTCGACGATGGCTTCGATCACCAGTCCGGCACAGGCCAGCTCCTGCAATGAAGTGGCCGGCGCCAGGCAGTCGTTGGCCTTCTCGGCCTGCTCCCTGGTGATCTTTCCCCGGCTGGCCAGGCGGTCCAGGCCGAGGCGGATGCTGGCGATGGCACGGGCGCAGGCACCTTCGCCGCTGTCGTAGATCAGCACGGGGTGCCCGGCGGTGGCCGCGACCTGGGCGATGCCGGCGCCCATGGTGCCGCCGCCGACTACGGCAACGGTGGTGTCCACGGGTAGCGCCCGCGCTCCCGGTTGCGACTGTGGCGCCAGTCGCGACCGTTGCGTGACGCGTAGATATTTCGGTGTGCGTTCTGCCTCCATCTCACTGCCCCGTAAAGTGTGGCGCACGCTTTTCCTGGAAGGCGGCCACGCCCTCTCGGTAATCACGGCTATGGCCGAGGGTGCGCATGGTGTCGCGCTCCAGGTCCAGTTGCTGTTCCAGCGTGTGCGTCGGGCTACGGTACAGGGTGGCCTTGGTCGCGGCCAGACCCAGGGTAGGCGCGCTGGCGAAATGGCGGGCCATGGCGCGGGCCTGGTCCATCAGCTGTGCATCGTCCACGCATTTCCAGATCAGCCCCCATTGCTCGGCCTGCTCGGCGCTGATCTTCTCGCCCAGCAGCGCCATGCCCATGGCGCGCGCGGTGCCGACCAGGCGCGGCAGGAAATAGGTGCCGCCGGTATCGGGGATGAGACCCAGCTTGCAGAACACTTCGACGAAACTGGCCGAGCGTGCCGCGATCACGATATCGCAGGCCAGCGGCAGGTTGGCGCCGGCCCCTGCGGCTACGCCATTGACGGCGCAGATCACCGGGAAGGGCAGGGCGCGCAGCGATTTCACCAGCGGGGCGTAATACTGATCGATGGAGTGGCCCAGGTCGACGCCTGCGCTGCCTTCGTCACCGGGCTTGACGGCGCGGTCGCCCAGGTCCTGGCCGGCGCAGAAACCGCGTCCGGCGCCGGTCAGCAGCAGCACGCGCACCTCGGGATCGGCTTTCAGCTTGTCGATGGCCTCGCGCAGTTCCAGATGCATCGCCACCGTGAAGCTGTTGAGCTTGTCGGGACGATTGAGGGTGATGACGGCAACGCCGTCCTGTTTTTCGAAGAGGATGGTTTGATAGCTCATGGCATGGAGGGGGAGGAATCAGTGGGCCCGGATCAGTTGTCCTGGTCGAAGTCCAGCAACAGCTTGTCGGTGACCGGGAAGGACTGGCAGCTCAGGACGAAGCCACGGGCGATCTCGTAGTCTTCCAGCGCGTAGTTGGCGTCCATGTCGACCTTGCCCTCCACCACCTTGCAGCGGCAGGTGGCGCACACACCGCCCTTGCAGGAGTGGCGCAGGTCGATGCCGCTCTTGAGACCCGCTTCCAGCACCGACTCCTTTTCCTTGTCCATGGTGAAGACATTGTGGGTGCCGTCCACGATCACCGTCACCTCGCACTGGCTGCTGCCGATCACCGGGCGCGCTGCGTGGTTGCGCGCCGGCACGCTGGCGGCGAACAGTTCGGTCTTGATCTGCGACTTTGGCAGGCCGTGCGCCTGCAGCGATTCGCCGATGGCGTCCACCATCTGCTGCGGGCCACACAGGAAGGCGGCGTCGATATCGTCCAGCCTGATCCAGGACGCCAGGAAGGCATCGCACTTGGCGCGATCGATGCGGCCATTGAACAGTTCCACATCCTGCTGCTCGCGGCTCATCACGTAGACCACGTTCAGGCGGTCCAGGTAGCTGTCCTTGAGATCGCTCAGTTCGTCCTTGAAGATCACCGAGGATGACGCCCGGTTGGCATAGACCAGCGTGAACCGGCTGCGCGGTTCGGTCAGCAGGGTGGTCTTGATGATGGACATCATCGGCGTGATGCCGCTGCCGGCGGCAAAGGCCAGGTAGTGCCTGCGGTTGGCCGCATCCAGCGGCACATTGAACTGCCCCATGGGCGGCATGACCTCGATCTGCTGGCCGGCCTGCAGGTGGTCATTGGCCCAGTTGGAAAACAGCCCGCCCGGTGCGCGCTTGATGGCCACTCGCAGGCGCCTTTCCTGCACGGCCGAACAGATCGAGTAGGAGCGGCGCAGTTCCTCGCCATTGACCTGCGAGCGCAGCGTCAGGTGCTGGCCCGGCAGGTAGGAAAAGCTGTCCTGCAATTCGCCGGGAACGGCGAAGGAGACCACGATGGTGTCGCGCGTATCCTGCTTCACGCTGTCGATGGTCAGTGGATAGAATTTGCTCATGTTGTTGTGCCTTCTGTCATGTTCTGGGTGAGACTGGGTGCCACGCTGCGGTCCGGTTCAGTGGGCCTTGAAATAGTCGAATGGCTCGCGGCAGTCCTTGCACTGGTACAGCGCCTTGCACGAGGTCGAACCGAACTGGCTCACGCACACGGTCTGTGTCGATCCGCAGTGCGGGCAGGGCACTTTCGGAGCGGCGTGACGCTGCGGGCTGATACCGCCGATGTCGATCACCTGTTGTGCCGGCGGGGCAATGCCGTAGTGGTTCAGGTTGCGGCGGCCTTTCTCGCTCATCCAGTCGGTGTTCCACGCTGGTGCCAGCTGGGTGCGCACACTGACCTGGGCGACACCATGCTGCTGCAGCGTGCTCACGATGTCTGCGGCGATCACGCCCATGGCCGGGCAGCCGGAGTAGGTGGGCGTGATCACCACCGTGCAGTGCATCTGCTGCGCCGGGTCGTGCTGCAATTGCACCGCACGCACGATGCCCAGGTCGACCACCGAGATCGCCGGGATCTCGGGATCGGCGATCTGATCCAGCCAGTGCCAGATCTGCGCTTGCAGCGCCTCCAGGTCGCTCTCCGCCTGCGCGGGAAGCGGCCTGGCCTGGATTGCCGGGCTCACGCTCACCACGCCGCTCCGGGATAGCTGCGTTGCAGGAACTGCATTTCCGCCAGCAGGTAGCCGAGATGTTCGGTATGCCGGCCCTGTTTGCCACCGCTCTGCATCCACAGTCCGGCCGCCGGGATGCGCAGGGTGGCCATCTGCAGGACCTCGGTTACATGCTGCTGCCACTTCTGCTGCAGTTCATCCAGGGCAGGCGCCAGGCCCTGTTGCTGCATCGCCGTGTCCAGCGCGTCTGGCGTGAACAGTTCGCCGGTGTACATCCACAGATCATCGATGGCGGCCTGCATGCGGCGATGGCTTTCCTCGGTGCCATCGCCCAGGCGGACCACCAGGTCCGTGCTACGGCGCACGTGGTAGGTCACTTCCTTCAAGCATTTCTGGGCGATCTCGACGATGCGGGCATCGTCGGACTGGCACAGGCCCTGCAGCAGGAAGTAGTGCCACACATCGAACAGGAACTGGCGCGCCAGCGTATCGGCATAGCTGCCGTTGGGCAGCTCCACCAGTAGCAGGTTGTGGAACTGGTGGGCGTCGCGCAGGAAGGCCAGCTGGTCTTCGCCGCGGCCCTGCCCCTCCAGCTCGCCGGCGTAGCTCAGCCACAGGCGGGCCTGGCCGATCAGGTCCAGCGAGACGTTGATCAGGGCCATGTCCTCTTCCAGCGCCGGCCCCTTGCCGCACCATTCGGAGAGGCGTTGCGAGAGCACCAGGACGTTGTCGCCCAGGCGTCGCACGTAATCGGTTTTGCTTGTCATGTCGGGCTCCGGTTCAGAGGTTCTTCAGTTCGGCCGGCATGGGAAAGAAGGTCGGGTGGCGATAGACCTTGCTGTTGGACGGCTCGAACAGCGGCGCCTTGTCACCCGGGCTGGAGGAGACGATATCGGCGGCGCGCACCACCCAGATGCCCACGCCCTCGTTGCGGCGGGTGTAGACATCGCGGGCATTGTTGATGGCCATCTCGCCATCGGGGGCATGCAGGCTGCCGACGTGTTTATGGGCCAGACCGTGCTGGCTGCGGATGAAGACTTCCCAGAGAGGCCATTCCTTGCTCATGATCGATTTCCTTGTTGGCGGGCCGCGCAGGGGGCGGCCACTGGCATTGTTGTGAATTGAAGCGAAAAGGATTGAAATCGGACAACCGGCGGATCAGGCGGCCTTCCGGCTGGCCTGTTTGTCGGCGTGCGCTACCAGGGCATCGCGGAACCAGGCGCCGTCCTCGTAGGCCTGCCTGCGGGTGGACAGGCGCTCGCGGTTGCAGGGGCCATTGCCGCGCACGACGTTGTGGAATTCGTCCCAGTCGACCTGACCAAAGTCGTAGCGGCCGCGTTCTTCGTTCCACTTCAGGTCGGGGTCGGGCACGGTCAGGCCCAGGTATTCGATCTGCGGAATGGTCTGGTCGACCATGCGCTGGCGCAGTTCATCATTGGAGAACAGCTTGATGCGCCACTGCATCGATTGCGCGCTGTGCACCGAGGTCGCGTCGGACGGGCCGAACATCATCAGTGCCGGCCACCACCAGCGGTTCAGCGCATCCTGCGCCATCTGCTTCTGCTCGGGGGTGCCACGACACAGCGCCAGCATGATGTCGTAGCCCTGGCGGGCGTGGAAGGATTCTTCCTTGCACACCCGCACCATGGCACGCGAATAGGGACCGAAGGAACAGCGGCACAGCGGAATCTGGTTGATGATGGCCGAGCCATCCACCAGCCAGCCGATGGCGCCCATGTCGGCCCAGTTCAGGGCCGGGTAGTTGAAGATGCTGGAATACTTGGCACGACCGGCGTGCAATTCGGCCAGCAGGTCTTCGCGGGAAACACCTAGGGTCTCGGCGGCGCTGTACAGGTACAGGCCATGGCCGGCCTCGTCCTGGATCTTGGCCAGCAGGATGGCCTTGCGTTGCAGCGTGGGCGCACGCGTGACCCAATTGCCCTCGGGCAGCTGGCCGACGATTTCCGAGTGCGCGTGCTGCGAGATCTGGCGTACCAGGGTCTTGCGATACGCCTCCGGCATCCAGTCCTTGGGTTCGATCTTGACGCCCGCATCGATGCGCGCCTGGAACGCCAGTTCTTCCGGCGACATCTCCTCGGCTTTGCGCACCTGGGTCAGGCCGGTGTCTACCATCTGTGCATACATGGTACTCTCCGTGAAAAGGTTGCACGCTGAGCGACGGGCGAACGAGGTCCTGACCGCATTGGCCCGCTTCAGGTGGGTGAAACTGAAAAGCTAAAAAGCTGAAAAAACTGCTGAATCGAAAATCGGTAAAACTGTCCTGTCGCAACGCTACGCGCGCCTGGCGGCGATCAAGGGCTGGACCCGGGGCGCGGCAAGGACCGGCCGGTTCTCCTCGATCTCGCTCAACGGGCTGACCTCGCGCAGACTGCGCAGGCTGCGCCGGGTCAGGTCGTGATACGTGCTGGTGCCGGCTTGCTTCCAGGCGATCTCCTCGGGCGAGAGTTCGCGCACCACCTTGGCCGGCAGGCCTGCCACCAGCGTGCGCGGTGGCACCTGTATCCCGGCCCGTACGAAGGCACAGGCCGCCACGATGGCCTGCTCGCCCACCACCGCCTCATCCATGACCACCGCGTTCATGCCTACCAGCGCGTCGCGTTGCACGGTGCAGCTGTGCAGCACCGCGCCGTGGCCGATGTGGCCGTTTTCCCCGACCACCGTGTCGTGACCGGGAAAGCCGTGGATCACGCAGGTGTCCTGCACATTGGCACCACGCTGCAGCACGATGCGACCGAAGTCGCCGCGCAGGCAGGCCGCCGGGCCGACATAGCAATCGGCACCGACGATGACGTCGCCGATCAATACCGCCGTGGGATGCACATAGGCCGTGGGGTCGACCACCGGAATCACATCTTCGATTGCATAGCTGGGCACCGCGTCTCCTTGTGCAGCGGCCCTTGCCGGGCTGCGCCGCCTTGTCGTTGCAGCGAAACTTGCTGGCTTGTGCGCTCCTTTCTTCCCGGCTGAAGGCGGGAAAAAAGCATTTGCCTGTCGCTGTTTTTTAGGGAATAATAATTTCGACCGACCGGTTGGTCAATAATGTTTTTGAAGTTTTTCCTGACCGGTATCGGAAAGTTCGGGATGCACCGATGGTCGGGCAGGGCAGCTGGAGAGGTCGGACGCTGTGCTGGTTGCAGATGTTGCGTAGATGTTTCGTAAGAGTTTTGATTTACGGCACAATCATGACTTTGCGGAAATATCGAAGAGGACGCACTTATGCCACGCAAGCGTGCAGCGGGATACGACAACCAGCGCGAGACCATCATCGAACAGGCGGCAGCCTTGTTCGCGCGCAACGGTTTCGCCGGCACATCGATGAATGAAGTGGCACTGGCATGTGGCCTGTCCAAGGCCTCGCTGTATCACTACTACACCGACAAGCATCAACTGTTGATGACCATCTGCGAAGGCCATATCGACCGCCTGTGCGCTCTGGTCGATGAAGTGGCACAGCAGGACCTGCCACCCGAGCCACGCCTGCGCCTGCTGATCCAGCGCTTCGTGGAGGAATACCGCGACGCCCAGAACGAGCATCGCGTGCTGACCGAGGACGTGCGCTTCCTGGCGCCGGACGACCAGGAAAGCATCCTGGCCGGCGAACGCAAGGTGGTCAAGGCAGTGGCCGATGCCATGTGCGCGGTACGCCCGGAGCTGGATCGCAGTCGCATGGCCAAGCCGCTGGCCATGCTTCTGTTCGGCATGATCAACTGGATGTTCATGTGGCTCAAGCCCGATGGCGAGCTGACCCATGAGCGCATGGCGGTGGTCGTGTCCGATCTGTTGTTCGGTGGTATCGGCGCCGTGGGCCTGGACGGCGTCCCCAGGAAGAAACGATGACGTGAGCCCTTGATCGGTCGCGTCATTGCAGGCATGCAGCACCACAATGACAACACCATCAAGGAGACTCCATGCCGTACCGCTTGCCCTCTGTTTGTCCACCTCGACTGCCGCTTTTCCGTCCGCTGTTTGCACTGGCCCTGGCCGGCTGCATGCACCTCGCCCACGCCGACATCAACGTCGGCGTCACCGTCTCCACCACCGGTCCGGCCGCCTCGCTGGGCATTCCGGAGAAGAACACCATCGCGCTGCTGCCGACCACCATCGCCGGGCAGAAGATCAACTACATCGTCCTCGATGACGCCTCCGACACCACGCAGGCGGTCAAGAATGCGCGCCGCTTCGTCACCGAAAACAATGTCGATGTCATCGTCGGTTCTTCCGTCAGCCCCAACTCGATCTCGATGATCGAGGTCGCTGCCGAAGCGCAGACGCCGATGATCTCCCTGGCCGCTGCGGCCCGCATCGTCGAGCCCATGGACGCCAAGAAGAAGTGGGTCTTCAAGACCCCGCAGAACGACATCATGATGTCGCTGGCCATCGCCCGTGACATGGTGGCGCGCGGCTATCAGCGTGTGGCCTTCATCGGCTATGCCAATGCCTACGGTGAAGGCTGGTACGAGGAATTCAAGAAGGCCGCCGGCCTGAAGAAGCTGGAGCTGGTGGCCAACGAACGTTTCGCTCCGACCGATACCTCCGCCACCGCGCAAGCCCTGAAACTGGTGGCGGCCAAGCCGGACGCCATCCTCATCGCCGCCTCCGGCACCCCGGCCGTGGTCCCGCAGCGCGCCCTCAAGGAGCGCGGCTTCAAGGGCCAGATCTACCAGACCCATGGCGTGGCCAATGCCGACTACCTGCGGGTGGGCGGTAAGATGCTGGACGGCACCCTGCTGCCGGCCGGCCCGGTGCTGGTGGCGGCGCAACTGCCGGCTACCAATCCCATCCGCAAGGTAGCGCTGGACTATACCGCCCGCTATGAGGCCGCCCACGGCAAGGACAGTGTCTCCCTCTTCGGCGGCTATGCCTGGGATGCCGGCGTGCTGCTGCAATCGGCCATTCCCGTGGCGATGAAGCGTGCCAAGCCCGGTACCCCGGAGTTCCGCGCTGCCCTGCGCGACGCGCTGGAAGCCACCCGTGAAGTGACCGGCGTACACGGCGTCTACAACATGTCGGCCAGCGACCACCTGGGTCTGGACCAGCGCGCCTCGGTGATGGTCAAGATCGTCGATGGCGCCTGGCAATACCAGCCCTGATCCGCTTTGCAGGTCGGCCTCTTCAGGCCATTTGATTCCCATGCCGGCCATGCACCCGGGCTGACCTTCAGCCGGGTGCGCCAGCATCTTCACGTCCACAGGAGTTCCCATGACGGTACGTACACCGCAGCTACAGAGTTTCATTGCCGGCCGCTGGCTCGGCGAGAGTCCCGCCCAGATCTTGCACAGCGCCGTCAACGGCCGCGCCGTCGCATCCACCCACGCTGAAGCGATCGACTTCGGTGAAGCACTGGATCACGCCCGCCAGCAGGGGTTGCCCGGCCTGCTGGCGCTGGACTTCCAGCAACGCGCCGCCCGCCTCAAGGCCCTGGCGAAATACCTGACCGAACACAAGGAAACGCTCTACGCCATCTCCGCCCACACCGGCGCCACCCGCGCCGATAGCTGGATCGACATCGAAGGCGGCAGCGGCACGCTGTTCACCTATGCCAGCATCGGCACCAATGAATTCCCGTCCTCCAACTTGCTGCATGAGGGGCCGGCCTTTGCGCTGGGCAAGCAGGGTCGCTTCGCCGGCAGCCACATCCTGGTACCGCGCGGCGGCGTGGCGGTGCATATCAATGCCTTCAACTTCCCGGTCTGGGGCATGCTGGAAAAATTCGCGCCAAGCTTCCTGGCGGGCATGCCCTGCATCGTCAAGCCGGCCACCGCCACCAGCTATCTGGCCGAGGCTGCAGTGCGTCTGATCCAGCAATCCGGCCTGCTGCCGGCCGGTAGCCTGCAACTGGTGATCGGCGGCACCGGTGACCTGCTGGATCGCCTGCAGCCGCAGGACGTGGTGACCTTCACCGGCTCGGCCGACACCGCCGCCCGCCTGCGCGTCCACCCCAATCTGGTTGCCAATGCCATTCCCTTCAACGCCGAGGCCGATTCGCTGAACTGCGCCATCCTTGGCTCGGATGTGAGCTCGGACGATGAAGAGTTCGAGCTCTTCGTCAAGGAAGTGGCGCGCGAGATGACCACCAAGGCCGGCCAGAAATGCACCGCCATCCGGCGCGCCATCGTGCCGCGCCAGCAGGTCGATGCCGTGGCTGAAAGGCTGGCGGCGCGGTTGCGCAAGATCGTGGTCGGCGACCCGGCGCTGGAGTCGGTGCGCATGGGGCCGCTGGCTTCCCGTGACCAGCAGCGCGATGTCGAGCAACGGTTGGCGCTGTTGAAGCAGGGCGCCGACATCCTGCTCGGTGCCGGCACGGCATTCCAGCCGCAGGGCGAGGATGTGGCCGAGGGCGCCTTCTTCGCGCCGACCCTGCTGCTGGCACGCGACACGGCCGCCGGCAGCCCGGTGCATGAAGTCGAGGCCTTTGGCCCGGTCAGCACCCTGTTGCCCTACGACGACCTGGACGAAGCCCTGGCCCTGGCCGCCCGCGGACGCGGCAGCCTGGTGGCCAGCCTGGTCACGCGCACGCCCGCCGTGGCGGCGCGGGTCATTCCTGCGGCCGCCGCCTGGCATGGCCGCCTGCTGGTGTTGGATCGCGAATCGGCACCGGAATCCACCGGCCATGGTTCACCCCTGCCGCAGCTCAAGCACGGCGGCCCCGGTCGCGCCGGCGGCGGCGAAGAACTGGGCGGGGCGCGGGCGGTCAAGCATTACCTGCAGCGCAGTGCGGTGCAGGGTTCGCCCACCATGCTGGCGGCGGTGGTCGGCGAGCATGTGCGCGGCGCCCAGGTCCGCGAATCGGACATCCACCCCTTCCGTCATTACTTCGAAGACCTGCAGATCGGCGATTCGTTGAGCACCCATCGACGCACCGTCACCGAGGCCGACATCGTGAATTTCGGTTGTCTCTCCGGTGACCATTTCTACATGCACTTCGACGACATCTCGGCACGCCAGTCGCCCTTCGGCAAGCGCATCGCCCACGGCTACTTCGTGCTCTCGGCGGCGGCCGGGCTGTTCGTCTCGCCGGCACCCGGTCCGGTGCTGGCCAACTACGGGCTGGATACGCTGCGTTTCGTCAAGCCGGTCGGCATCGGCGACACCCTGCGTGCCCGCCTGACCTGCAAGCGCAAGATCGACCGCAACAGGAAGGACGCCAATGGCCAGGGGCAGGGCGTGGTCGCCTGGGATGTGGAGGTCAGCAACCAGGATGACGAGCTGGTCGCGTCCTACGACATCCTGACCCTGGTGGCCAAGCGACCGGCGGCCGCATAGCGGGATGACTGAAGGGCTGGATGCCGGCATCCGGCGATTGCGTAAATGATATAAAAAATATAAACGGCTCGACGGAGCCGGAGACCTGCCCGGCCAGCCGCAGCCTGAACTGCGACGGCCGGCAGAACAGGAGGAGACAAATGGATGCAAGCATATTGACCGTGCTGGTGCAGGACGGCATCACCACCGGCGCCATCTATGCGCTGTTGTCGCTGGCGCTGGTGCTGGTGTTTTCGGTGACGCGGGTGATCTTCCTGCCGCAGGGCGAGTTCGTCGCCTTCGGCGCCTTGACACTGGCGGCGATCCAGAACGGCCAGGCCCCCGGCACGGTCGTGCTGTTGCTGGCACTGGGCGGCGTGACGCTGGCGGTGGAAGCCGGCAGCGCATTGCGCCTGCCGCAATCCCGCGCGCGCCTGCGGCGCCGCTGGCCCTGGATGCTGGCCACGCAGGTACTGATGCCGCTGCTGGTGCTCGCAATCACCCGTTACGTCGACCTGCAGACACTGGCCATGCCGCTGCAGATCCTGCTGGCACTGCTCATCGTGGTGCCGATGGGGCCGATGATCTATCGCGTGGCCTACCAGCCGCTGGCGCATTCCAGCGTGCTGGTGCTGTTGATCGTCTCGTTGGGCGTGCACCTGGCCATGGTCGGGCTGGGGTTGTTGATGTTCGGCCCGGAAGGCAGCAACACCCGGCCCTTCACCGATCTGCAGTTCAACCTGGGCGAGAGTCCCGTGTCGGGGCAGAGTGTGATCGTGCTGGTGACGGTGGCGGCGCTGATCGCGGTGATCTATCTCTTCTTCGAACGTACGCTCACCGGCAAGGCCTTGCGTGCCACCGCCGTCAACCGGCTCGGCGCCAGGCTGGTGGGCGTGGGTATCAACCAGGCCGGCAAGCTGTCCTTTGCGATGGCGGCCGGCATCGGTGCGCTGTGCGGCATCCTGATCGCGCCTTTCACCATCGTCAATTACGAATCGGGTTTCATCATCGCCCTGAAGGGCTTCGTGGGGGCCATCTTCGGCGGACTGGCCAGCTATCCGCTGGCGGCGCTGGGTGCGGTCTCGGTGGGTCTGGTCGAAAGCTTTTCCTCGTTCTGGGCCAGCTCGTTCAAGGAATTGATCGTCTTCACGGTCATCCTGCCCATCCTGCTGTGGCGCTCACTGACCAGCCACCACATCGACGAAGAAGCCTGAGGTCTCCACCATGCCATCCATGCCATCCTTCATGACCCATCGCGCCGCCTGGCCGGCGCTGTTCTTCGCCATCGTACTGGCCCTGCCGCAGCTGGGCCTGCCGCCGTTCTGGGTGACCCTGCTGTCCTATGTCGGCCTGTATGCCATCGTCGCCCTGGGGCTGGTCTTGCTGACCGGCGTGGCCGGCCTGATCTCGTTCGGGCAGGCGGCCTTCGTCGGCATCGGCGCCTACACCACCGCCTATCTCACCACGCAATTCGGCCTCTCGCCCTGGGTCGGCCTGTTGGCCGGTATCGCCCTGACCGCCTGCTCGGCGCTGGTGATCGGCGCGCTGACCATGCGCATTTCCGGCCACTATCTCCCCTTGTCCACGATTGCCTGGGGGCTGTCGCTGTACTACCTGTTCGGCAATCTGGAGATGCTGGGCAAGCATGACGGCATCAATGGTATCCCCGCCATCAGCATCGGCAGCTTCGAGTTCGGCAACGGTGGCTCGATGTATCTGTTGATCTGGGGCGTGGTGATCCTGGCGCTGGTTTCGGTCGTCAACTTCCTCGACTCGCGCGCCGGTCGTGCGGTGCGGGCGCTCAAATATGGGTACGTCATGCCCGAGTCCATGGGTGTGGATACCGCCCGGCTGAAGATCGTCATCTTCGTCTATGCCGCCGTACTGGCGGGCATCTCGGGATGGCTCTACGCGCATCTGCAACAGGCGGTCAATCCCACGCCCTTCGGACTGAAATACGGCATCGACTACCTGTTGATGGTGGTGGTGGGCGGTGCCGGCCATGTCTGGGGCGCGTTGCTGGGCGCGGGATTGCTGGCGGTGTTGAGCAACTTCCTGCAGGAGTGGCTGCCGGGCCTGTTGGGGAGCGGCGGCAACTTCGAAGCCATCGTCTTCGGCATTGCCCTGGTGATCTTCCTGCAGTTCGCCAACGAAGGCCTGTGGCCGCGCCTGCAGGCGCGCTTTGGCCAGCGCCGGGTGCACAGCTTGCGAACCGGTGGCGCGCCGCTGGCACAGTTGCCCAAGCCGCAGCGGGGAGAAGTCATCCTGCAGGTCGAATCGGCCCGCAAGCAGTTCGGCGGACTGGTGGCGGTCAACGATGTCAGCTTCGCAGTCAGGGCCGGCGAGATCGTCGGCCTGATCGGGCCGAACGGCGCCGGCAAGTCGACCACCTTCAACCTCGTGACCGGTGTGTTGTCGATCACCAGCGGCAAGCTCGACTATCGCGGCCAGTCATTGGCGGGATTGTCGTCACGCGAAATCTGCAGTCGCGGCATCGCCCGCACCTTCCAGCATGTGCGCCTGGTGCCGGGCATGAGCGTGCTGGAGAACGCTGCCATGGGGGCCTTCCGTCGTGGTGAATATGCCCCGCAGCGCGGCATCCTCGCCAGCCTGGTGCGCGCCAATGCCTCCGAGGAGGCGCGCATCCTGCAGGAAGCCCGCCACCAGCTGCAACGCGTCGGCCTGGGCAACATGCTGGACCGGCCTGCCGGCAGCCTGGCGCTGGGCCAGCAGCGCATCCTCGAAATCGCCCGTGCACTCTGCTGCGACCCCGCGTTGCTCCTGCTGGACGAACCCGCCGCCGGCCTGCGCCTGAAGGAGAAGCAAGCTCTGGCAGCCCTGCTGGACAAGCTGCGCGGCGAAGGCATGGCGGTGCTGCTGGTGGAGCATGACATGGACTTCGTCATGCAATTGACCGACCACATCGTGGTCATTGAATTCGGCACCAAGATTGCCGAGGGCACGCCGGCACAGATCCAGGTCCACCCGGCCGTGCTGGAAGCCTATCTCGGAGGAGCCCAATGATGACCGCCGCCACCATGAGCCTGCCGCTGCAGGAGCAGGCCGAAGTACGCACCGCCGTCGCCCCCGTCCTGCTGGAGGTCAGCGGCCTCTCGGCCCGCTACGGCAAGGTCGCCGCGCTGACCGATGCCACGCTGTCGCTGCGGGCCGGCCAGATCGTCACCGTCATCGGCCCCAATGGCGCCGGCAAGTCCACCCTGCTCAACGCCATGATGGGCGCGCTGCCCACGGGCGCTACGGCCAGTGGCAGGATCGTCTTCCAGGGCGAGGATGTGGGGCGGATGGAGATCGAAGAGCGCGTCGCACGCGGCCTCTCGCTGGTGCCGGAAAAGCGCGAACTGTTTGCCAGCATGACGGTGGAAGACAACCTGCTGCTGGGGGCCTACAAGCATCGTCGCCATGGCGAAGCGGGTTATCTGGATCAGCAGGATTTCGTATACACCCTGTTCCCGCGCCTGAAGGAACGCCGCAAGCAGGCCGCAGGCACGCTCTCCGGCGGAGAACGCCAGATGCTCGCGGTAGGCCGTGCATTGATGGCCAAGCCGCAGGTATTGATGCTGGATGAGCCCAGCCTGGGCCTGGCACCGTTGGTGACGCGCGAGATTCTTGCCATCATCAGCCAGCTGCGCAGTACCGGGGTGGCGACCTTGCTGGTGGAACAGAATGCGCGGGCGGCCTTGCAGGTGGCTGATTATGGCTATGTGCTGGAGATGGGGGAGATTGCCTGTGAAGGGGCAGCGGCGGTGCTGGGGGCGGATGGGCGGATTGTGGAGAGTTATCTGGGGGTGGGGCGGGGGTGAGCCTCGGGGAAGGGCGGCGTCAATAGTCGGTGGACGTGATTTACGGAATTTTCCCCCGCCAGGCGTTGGATACAAATTTGTCACGCAATCGCCTGGATGCCTTTCTTTTCCACTACGGTCAGCAGACGAAGAGCCGGGCCGCCTGGTTTCTTGACACCTCGCTCCCAGTCCGAGATCAGGTTCCTGCTCACATTCAGATAAAGGGCAAAGATGGGCTGCGACAGGCATTCACGCTCGCGCAGCGCACGGATGCGCTCGGGTGGCATGGCTTGTATCGGCGTCAGGCAGCTTTCGTCGAACGCGCGCATGGTCTGCTTGTCGATGGCACCGATGTCATGCAGGGCCTCCATCGTTTCATGGAGCGCCGCATAGGCTTGGCTACGGTATTTCTTGGTCATGATGGTCTATCTCCGTCAATTGCCCCTTGGCTATCAATGCGGCGAGCTGGTCTTCCGTCAGCCGGAGGATATGCTGCGCTGCTTTTTTGAACGCGACCTCTTCATCAGCATCGATGTTGTCGCGATCATTCTTGGCGAATCCGTACACAAAGAAGGCACGCTCCGCCGTGCGATACAGGATGATGGTGCGAAAACCTCCGGCCTTGCCGTGGCCGGTGCGTGCTACGCGTTGCTTGATGACGCCGCCGCCAAGGTCCGCATCAAGCTGTCCACGTTCGGCTCGAGCAACCGCTGCCAGGAGCGCCGCGTCCGCGATGCCCTGCTTGCGGCTGAAACGCTCGAACCAGGCGTTCTTGAAAATCCGCATTAAGCGGGCTCCTTAAAATATAACACAAAGTATTATATTTTTAGCTGGGAGCTGGCGGTGCGACTGGTGTGCGCAATGAAGCCTGTCAGCAGCGAACAATAAAAAACCCCGAAATTATTCGGGGTCTTTGGGGGGGCATGACTTGGGGGTGTCTGGGTGATAGGGCTCAGACGTTGAACAGGAAATTCATCACATCCCCATCCTTGACCACATACTCCTTGCCTTCGGCCCGCATCTTGCCTGCTTCCTTGGCACCGGTCTCACCCTTGCAGGCGATGTAGTCCTCGAAGGCGATGGTCTGCGCGCGGATGAAGCCGCGCTCGAAGTCGGTGTGGATCACACCCGCCGCCTGCGGGCCGGTGGCGCCGACCGGGACGGTCCAGGCACGCACTTCCTTCACGCCAGCGGTGAAGTAGGTCTGCAGGCCCAGCAGCTTGAAGGCGGCGCGGATCAGGCGGTCCAGGCCCGGTTCTTCCATGCCCATGTCGGCCAGGAAGTCGATCTTGTCGGCGTCGTCCAGGTCGGCGATCTCGGCTTCGATGGCGGCGCAGATGGCGACGATGGGGGCGTTCTGTTCCTTGGCGTAGCCGGTCAACTGGTCCAGCAACGGGTTGTTGGTGAAGCCGCTATCGGACACGTTGGCCACATACATGGCCGGCTTGGCGGTGATCAGGCACAGCGGCTTGATCAGCAGCATCTCTTCGGCATCCAGGCCCAGGGCACGCACCGGCTTGGCTTCGTCCAGCGCCGGCATGATGCGTTCCAGCAGGGCGACCAGCTTGGCGGCGTCCTTGTCGCCGGAACGGGCTTTCTTCTGCTCGCGGTGGATGGCCTTTTCGACCGTGCCCATGTCGGCCAGGGCCAGTTCGGTCTGGATCACGGCGATGTCGTCCAGCGGGCTGACACGGCCGGCAACGTGGATCACGTTGGGGTCTTCGAAGCAGCGCACCACGTTGACGATAGCGTCGGTCTCGCGGATGTGCGAGAGGAACTGGTTGCCCAGGCCTTCACCCTTGGAGGCACCTGCCACCAGGCCTGCGATGTCGACGAATTCGACGGTCGCCGGCAGGATGCGCTCAGGCTTGACGATTTCGGCCAATGCCTTCAGGCGCGGATCGGGCACTTCCACGATGCCGACATTGGGCTCGATGGTGCAGAACGGGTAGTTCTCGGCGGCGATGCCGGCCTTGGTCAGCGCGTTGAAAAGGGTGGACTTACCGACGTTGGGCAGACCCACGATGCCGCATTTGAGGCTCATGACAGATTCTTCCGAAAGCAAAACCGACATTGTAGCAAGCCGTGCGCCGCAACCCTATGCTTTGCTTGGCTGCATTGTTCTTCCGGGCTGGACCTCCGGGCGCCGGCATCCCTGTCGCGAAACCATGAGGCGCCCTCCACACGGAGCGTTTTGGGGGCGAATCACACCCGTGTTGTCTTTTATGTATGAATTCGTTGCGTATATGCCACGCAATGGGAAATATCTGAAATGCACAATATTTAACTGACTCATTCGTCAGCAAGTTGGTTGTTGGCAATAGTTATCAAGTTCCTCTAAATTGCACGCAACTTGTAAAGAAAAGGCTCGTTTCGCCGCGGCCATTTACACGCTGCATTGCCCTCTTGAAAGCGATTTGTAAAATTTGCTCTACAATGTCGGTTTTCCAAAGAACTCGAAGAATCCCTTTGCCTAATATCGTTGAAATCCGCGATCTGCACTTCCGTTATGGCGACCGGCCGATCCTGTCCGGTCTCCATATGGATTTCCCGCGCGGAAAGGTGGTGGCGGTCATGGGCGGTTCCGGTTCGGGCAAGACCACCATCCTGCGGTTGATCGGCGGACAGTTGCAGCCGCAGCAGGGCAGGGTGGAAGTGGATGGCGAAAACGTGCCCGACCTGGGGACCGGACAACTGTATTTGTTGCGTCGCAAGATGGGCATGCTGTTCCAGAACGGCGCGCTGTTTACCGACATGACGGTGTTCGACAACGTGGCCTTTCCACTGCGCGAGCATACCGACTTGGATGAAACGCTCATCCGCGACCTGGTCCTGATGAAGCTCAACGCCGTCGGCCTGCGCAATGCGGCAGCGCTGAAGCCGGCGGAAATCTCCGGCGGCATGGCGCGGCGCGTGGCGCTGGCCCGGGCGATCGCGCTGGACCCGGCGCTGATCATGTATGACGAGCCCTTCGCCGGCCTCGATCCGATTTCCATGGGTGTGACCGCCAACCTGATCCGTCGTCTCAATGATGCGCTGGGGTCGACATCCATCCTGGTGTCGCACGACGTCAATGAATCCTTCGGTATCGCCGATTATGTGTATTTCCTGTCCGCCGGCAAGATCGTGGCCCAGGGTACACCGGAAGAGATGCGTCATTCCACCGATCCCTATGTGAAGCAATTTGTCCACGCCGAGGCCGATGGGCCGGTGCCTTTCCACTATCCCGGCAAGTCGCTGGCCGCGGACCTGGGTCTGGGAGGCGGCGCATGATCGTCGGTCTCGTCAGCGGCCTGGGCCGCAGTATCCGGGAGTTCGTGGTCGGGGTCGGTTTTGCTGCACGCATGTTCGTCAACATGCTGGGCGCCTCGTTGGGCTTGCTGCGTCGTCCGCGCCTCATTACCGACCAGATCCACTTCATCGGTAACTATTCGCTGGTGATCATCGCGGTGTCCGGCTTGTTCGTGGGTTTCGTGCTGGGTCTGCAGGGTTATTACACGCTCAACAAATACGGTTCCGAACAGGCGCTGGGTCTGCTGGTGGCCCTGTCGCTGACGCGTGAACTGGGTCCGGTGGTGACTGCGCTGCTGTTTGCCGGGCGCGCCGGGACCTCGCTGACCGCCGAGATCGGCCTGATGAAGGCCGGCGAACAACTGTCGGCCATGGAGATGATGGCCGTGAACCCGTTGCAACGCGTGGTCGCGCCGCGTTTCTGGGCGGGTGTCATCGCCATGCCGGTGCTGGCGGCGATCTTCAGTGCCGTGGGCGTCATGGGCGGTTATGTGGTCGGCGTGCTGCTGATCGGCGTCGATGAAGGCGCCTTCTGGTCGCAGATGCAGGGCGGCGTGGACGTCTGGAACGATATCGCCAACGGCGTGCTGAAGAGCGTCGTCTTCGGCGTGGCAGTGACCTTCGTGGCGCTGTTCCAGGGATACCAGGCGCAGCCCACGCCGGAGGGGGTGGCCCGCGCCACCACCCGCACCGTGGTGATCGCTTCGCTGATGGTGCTGGGCCTGGACTTCCTGCTGACCGCGCTGATGTTCAGCTGATCGCGGCAAAGAATGTAGAGCGCCCGTATGCGGGCGACGATGAATATAGAGGGTTGAACTATGCAACGTAAATCACTGGATGCCTGGGTTGGAATCTTCGTGCTGCTGGGCGTGGCTGCGCTGGTGTTCCTGGCGCTCAAGGCCGGCAACATGAGCTCGATGTCCTTCGGTCAGAAGACCTATGCGCTCAAGGCCAGCTTCGACAACATCGGCGGCCTGAAGTCGCGTGCGGCGGTCAAGAGCGCCGGTGTGGTGGTGGGCCGCGTGGACTCGATCCGCTTCGACGACCAGACCTTCCGCGCCGTGGTGATGCTGAACATGGACGAGGGCTACAAATTCCCCAAGGACAGCTCCGCAAAGATTCTGACTTCGGGGCTGTTGGGTGAACAATACATCGGCATCGAACCGGGCGGCGATACTGCTAACCTGGCTTCGGGCGATACCATTAAGATGACGCAATCCGCAATCGTGCTGGAGAACCTGATCGGTCAGTTCCTCTACAGCAAGGCGGCAGAGGGAAAGGATGATTCAAAATGAATAAGAAGACCATCAACACCGCCTACGCGAGCCGCCTGGGCGCCATCGCCCTGGCAGCCGCAGCCCTGACCGGCTGCGCCAGCACCAGCAACAATCCCAATGATCCGCTGGAAGGTTTCAACCGGACCATGTTCAGCTTCAACGACACGGTCGACAAGGTGGCCCTGAAGCCGGCAGCGCAGGCCTATGACGCGGTGGTGCCCAATCCGGTGCAGCATGGTGTGGGCAACTTCTTCGGCAACATCGGTGACCTGTGGTCGTCGATCAACCAGTTGCTGCAGGGTCGCGTCGAGCAGGGTGTATCGACCTTCATGCGCGTGGCCATCAACACCACCTTCGGTCTGGGTGGCGTGCTGGACGTGGCGACCGAAGCCCGCCTGCCGCGTGAAAAGTCCGATTTCGGCCAGACCCTGGGCAAGTGGGGCGTAGGCTCGGGTCCGTACGTGGTGCTGCCGTTCTTCGGCCCGTCGACCGTGCGTGATACCGCCGGCCTGCCGGTGGACCTGTATGGCGACCTGTGGACCTACAAGCGTCCGGTACGCTGGCGCAACGTCGGTGCAGTGGTGCGCATCGTCGACCGCCGCGCCCAGTTGCTGGATGCCTCGACCCTGCTGGAAGACGCCGCGCTGGACAAGTACGATTTCGTGCGTGATGCCTACCTGCAACGTCGCCAGAGCCAGATCAATGGCGCCGGTGGCGGCAAGGATCAGCCGGAAAACACCATCGAGCCGTAAAGCCCTGATCGGCTGGCCGGGCTGAATGGCCCGCCAGCGCCGCAGCCCTTGAAAATCCGCTGAACTGCATTATCTGTAACACCCGTTGCCAGCTGTGACGGCACGGGAACCCCGTCATTTGGCGGGTTTCGAAGGAGTTGCCGGCGCTGGTCGCCGACGCTGGTTGCCGGAAGCATGCCGATGCGCATGCCTGCCCGTGCAGAATCCGGCCCCTTCCGCTGACTCGAATGGAAAACCACTTATGAAGATGCTTGCCAAACTTTTCGCCATTGCCGCCATCGCCGTTCCCGCCCTGTCCTTCTCGGGCGCCGCTTCCGCCCAGGAGGCTCCGGATGCCCTGGTCAAGCGCATCAGTTCGGAGGTGCTGGACACCGCCAAGAACGACAAGGACATCCAGGCCGGCAACAACAGCCGCATCATGCAACTGGTCGAACAGAAGATCCTGCCGTACGTGGACTTCGAGCGCATGACCCAGCTGGCCGCCGGCCGATACTGGCGCCAGGCCACGCCGGAACAGCAGAAGCAGCTGATCACCCAGTTCCGCAGCCTGCTGGTGTTCACCTACTCCGGCGCCCTGTCGCAGGTCCGTGACCAGAAGATCGAATTCAAGCCCCTGCGCGCCGCCCCTGGCGATACCGAAGTGGAAGTGAACTCGCAGGTCATCTCCTCGCGTGGCGGTGAACCCATCCAGCTGAGCTATCGCCTGGAAAAGAAGGCCGACGGCTGGAAACTGTATGACGTCAACGTGCTGGGCGCCTGGCTGGTCGAGGCCTACCGTGGCACCTTCTCCAGCGAGATCAGCAAGGGCGGCATCGACGGCCTGATCAAGGCGTTGAGCGACAAGAACCAGCAACTGGCTGCCCGCAGCAACGGCAAGAAGTAATTTTCTTCACCGATCCGAAAGAACCTGCACCATGTTCAAGCCCGGCGCCTCGCTGACCTTCACCAATGCCAGTACTGTCCTGCGCGACGGCCTCTCGGCCATCGCCGCCGGGCAGGGCCGCATCGATGTGAGCGAGGTGACCGTGGTCGATTCCTCGGCCGTGGCCACACTGCTGGCCTGGCGGCGCGCGGCTGCCGAGCGTGGCGCAGCGTTGGAATTTGGCACCCTGCCGGCCAATCTGCAGAGCCTGGCCGACCTCTACGGTGTTTCCGCCCTGCTGCAAGGCACGGCGGCGCCTACCTCCGCGACCGATCGACATCACTGACCGGTCCAGTCCCTCCGGCCGGTGCGGATGACCCGCGGCGGCCCGGAAAATCGAATTCCCCTATAATCGAATGTTTTGCAGGCGCGCTTGCGGCCTCGTGCACCGGATTTTCCTCCCTTGAACGTGGCTTCACCTGAGCCCGGCAAAACCTGAATACCAGCGATCTGCGGCCTGACCGCGATGGCATAACGACAACATGGCTGCGTCACCGCCGTACCTCCCCTACAGGACGGCAGGCGGCACGGGGCCAGGGCGAGGCGGGTGAGGGATTCCTGGTGGATTCCCGCTCCCTCATTTCTTTCTGGCAAATAACGTATCGAATGGGCGAGGCAATGGCCGCTCTCCAAATCACAGACATCAAGAAGCGTTACCAGTCGCTGCAGGCGCTGGGCGGCGTTTCGCTGGCAATCGAGGAAGGTGAGTTCTTCGGCTTGCTGGGCCCCAACGGCGCCGGCAAGACCACGCTGATCTCCATCATCGCCGGCCTGAACCGGGCTGATTCCGGTTCGGTCACTATCCACGGTCACAACGTCGTCAGCGACTATCGCGCGGCCCGCATGAAGCTGGGCGTGGTGCCGCAGGAACTGGTGTTCGATCCCTTCTTCACGGTGCGCGAGACGCTGCGCATGCAGTCCGGTTACTTCGGCCTGCGCAACAACGACAAGTGGATCGACGAGGTCATGGAAAACCTGGACCTCACCAACAAGGCCGATACCAATATGCGCGCCCTGTCGGGCGGCATGAAGCGCCGCGTGCTGGTGGCCCAGGCGCTGGTGCACAAGCCGCCGGTGATCGTGCTGGATGAACCCACGGCCGGCGTGGACGTGGAACTGCGCCAGACCCTGTGGCATTTCATCGGTCGCCTCAACCGCGAAGGCCATACCATCGTGCTGACCACGCACTACCTGGAAGAGGCGCAGGCGCTGTGCAACCGCATCGCCATGCTCAAGTTCGGGCAGGTGGTGGCGCTGGATTCGACCGAGGGCCTGATCCGCCGCATCTCGGGCTCGCAGATGGTGCTCAAGCTCAAGCGCAGCGCGCTGCCGGACGGCCTCAAGGCGCTGGTGACGCATCCGGAAGAACTGCTCGCCGGCAACACCGCCAACAAGTACACGCTGCGCGTGAATGACTACAAGGAAGTCGAACCCATCCTGGCCACGCTGCGCGCCGCCGGCGCCGAGATCGACGATCTGCAGTTGCAGCAGGCCGACCTGGAAGACGTCTTCATCCAGATCATGGGAGATGAAAAATGATCGGTTTCCGTACCCTTTTCTACAAGGAAATCCTGCGTTTCTGGAAGGTCGCCACCCAGACCATCACGGCCCCGGTGGTGACGGCGCTGCTCTATCTGCTGATCTTCGGCCATGTGCTGCAGGACCGCGTGCAGGTCTATCCGGGCGTGAACTACACCGGTTTCCTGGTGCCGGGCCTGGTGATGATGAGCGTGTTGCAGAATGCCTTTGCCAACAGTTCGTCCTCGCTGATCCAGTCCAAGATCACCGGTAACCTGGTGTTCGTGCTGCTCACGCCACTGTCGCATTGGGAAATGTTCGGTGGCTATGTGCTGGCGGCCGTGGTGCGTGGCCTGATGGTGGGTGCCGGTGTGTTCGTGGTGACGGTCTGGTTCGGTCATCTGGACTTCGTGGCGCCGCTGTGGATCCTGGTGTTTGCGCTGCTGGGCGCAGGCATTCTGGGGACCATGGGCCTGATCGCGGGTATCTGGGCCGAGAAGTTCGACCAGCTGGCGGCGTTCCAGAATTTCCTGATCGTGCCGCTGACCTTCCTGGCTGGCGTGTTCTATTCGATACACTCGCTGCCCCCGTTCTGGCAGGCGGT
>Ga0308159_1001221_pt1 | contig 40336 bp, 39 predicted proteins | sample PhyCR1_FD_201040 | JGI IMG/M metagenome (GOLD analysis project Ga0308159, IMG submission 201040) | Phyllosphere microbial communities from UC Gill Tract Community Farm, Albany, California, United States - DLSLC.R1 | ecosystem: Host-associated > Plants > Phyllosphere > Unclassified | place: USA... | reverse complement strand
ACCCATCGCATGAAACTCGATGAAGTGGCCGAACGCTTTCAGACACTGCTCGACCCGGCGCAGGGCGTGGTCAAGGCGATTGTCGAGTGCTGAGCCCGTAGCAGCACGGCTTGCCGGCGGTGGCGTCTTTGAGATCATCGCCGACATACAGCTTGGCGACAGAGCGGTGCGCGGCTAACCCGATTTTTGATGAGAAGGATCTTCGTGTGAGCGATTCAATTTTCACCCCGATCTTGCAATTCGGCACCAGCCGCTTCCTTCAGGCCCATGCCGATCTGTTCATCTCCCAGGCTCTGGCCAAAGGTGAGGCGCTGGGCAAGGTGACCGTGGTGCAGACCACTGGCAGTGCGGACAGCGCGCGACGGGTAGAGGCGCTGGCGAGCGGGGCAGGTTACCCGGTGCGGGTTCAGGGCATGGAAAACGGTCAGGTGATCGACGAAGAACACTGGTCGTCTTCGATCCACACCGCGTTGCATGCTGCCCAGGACTGGCAGCGGATTCGTCAGGGCTTCGTGAACGATGTCGAGGTGGTGATTTCCAATACCGGTGACAAAGGCTACCTGCTGGACGCTGCGGACGATGCCGCGCTATTGGCCGCGAATGCTCCGGCGCCGGTCAGTTTCCCGGCCAAGCTGCTGGTCCTGTTGCATGATCGCTGGCTGTTGGATCCCCATGCGGGTTTGTCGTTGTTCCCCTGCGAACTGGTGTCACACAACGGCGATGTGCTGCGGGATCTGATCATCACACTGGCGAGCGATTGGTCCATTGATCCCGGGTTCACGCGGTACCTGCGTGACACCTGCCGCTGGGCCAACTCGCTGGTCGACCGTATCGTCTCCCAACCGATTGAGCCCGTGGGCGCGGTGGCCGAGCCGTATGCGATCTGGGCCATCGAGCGACAGGAAGGGCTGGCGCTGCCATGCACCCATCCCTGCATCGTCGTCACAGATCAGCTTGAGCAATACGAGCAGTTCAAGCTGTTCATGCTCAACCTTGGTCACAGTTGGCTGGCCGAGCGCTGGTGGGTCGATGAGCGTGGGAAAGATGAAACGGTGTATCAGGCGATGAACGATCCGGCGTTGCGTCAGAGTCTGGAGGACCTATGGGAGCAGGAAGTGCTCCCGGTGTTTGCTGCCCGAGGGCAACAGGCCCAGGCGCGGGATTACCTGGCCAGTGTGCGCGATCGGTTCCTCAATCCGTTTCTTGATCACCGCATCGCGGACATCGCGCAGAACCACGAGGAGAAAAAGCGCAGGCGGTTTTTGCCGGTGGTCGAGATGGGGCGTGAAGTTGCAGGATTGCAGCAGTCGAAGCTCAAATCCGCGTTGCAGCGCTGACTGACACACCGCGAATACCGTGTGGGAGGGAGCTAGCTCGCGAATACGGACCGAATGTCGCTGACCCAGCACTTTCGCGGGACTGAAACAGACCCGTTCCAAGGCAGCATGCGGCGCTGACTGACACACCGCGAATACCTTGTGGGAGGGAGCTTGCTCGCGAATACGGATTGTCTGCAATATCGATGCAGGCTGACCCAACGCTTTCGCGAGCAAGCTCCCTCCCACAGGCCTTGCTGCGTCCAAAGGTCTTGCTGCATTCACAGATATTGCTAGCATCCATTGGGCATGCTGAATTCAGAGATTCTGCTGTGCCCGCAGGCCCGCGCGCACGCCTGTGATATGCTCCGGCGCAGACTGACGGGACCCGATTCATGACCGCGCCAAGCCTTCCAACCGAACGCCGCCTCTATCAAATTACCGCTGATCGCCTGCGTGAGCACATTCGCAAGAATGGCATCCAGGCCGGTTCCCGCTTGCCTCCCGAACGCGATCTGGCGCAGTTGCTCGGGGTTTCGCGGCCGTCACTGCGTGAAGCGCTGATTGCCCTGGAGATCGAAGGCAGTGTCGAGATTCGCATGGGTTCGGGGATCTACGTCTGCGAGCACCTGCTAGGGGTCAAAGGCAAAACCCGCACCCTGGGCGAAAGCCCTTCGGAACTGATGCAGGCTCGCGCGCTGATCGAGGGCGAGAGCGTGATGCTCGCCTGCCTGCACGGAACCAAGGCTGATTACCGCTACCTGCAGGGCTGTATCGACAAGATGCGCGAAGGCGCGATTAAAGGCGTTCCCGCATTGGATGACGACCGCAAGTTCCACCAGAGACTGGCGAAAATGAGCGGCAATTCGACCCTGGTGCGGATCATCACTTCGTTGTTCGAAGAGCGCTACAGCCCGCTGACCGCTCACGTCAGCGAACACTCCGAAACCCGCGAAACCTGGGCCATTGCCGTGGCCGAACACGAGGCGATCCTGCAAGCCGTGCAGGCCCGCGACCTCATCGGCGCCCAGACCGCCATGCGCGAACACCTGCGCAGGTCCGAGGCGCGGTGGCTGGACGGGATGAATACCGAGCAGGGGTGACTTCCCCCTGTTTCAGCCGACACTGGTCTGTAGCAGTCCGGCTTGCCGGCGGCAGGAATTTCAGTGACGCCACCGCCGGCAAGCCGTGCTGCTACAGGAGGTTGATCACGGCGTCTGCATGCTTTTGCGAATCCCTTCCCACAATCCATTCAGATACACCGCCCCCAACGCACGGTCGTAAAGGCCGTAACCCGGTTTGCCGGTCTCGCCCCAGATCATGCGCCCGTGGTCGGGGCGGTAATAGCCCTCGAAGCCGGTTTCCACATACGCCTTGACGATCTCGGCCATGTCCAGCGAGCCGTCTTCGGAGCGATGCGCCGTCTCGTAGAAATCGCCAGCCTCGTTGACCTTCACATTGCGCAAGTGCGCGAAGTGGATGCGCCCCTGGCCGCCGAACGCTCTGACCAGCGAGGGTATGTCATTACCCAGATCCGCCCCCAATGAACCGGAGCACAGGGTCAGGCCGTTGGCCGGGTCGTCGACCATGGCCATGACCTGTGCGAGATCCTGACGGTTCTTCACCACCCTAGGCATGCCGAACATCGAGCGCGGCGGATCGTCCGGGTGCAGCGCCATCTTGATCCCTGCATCGCGGGCCACCGGGATGATGCGTTCGAGGAAATAGGCCAATCGCTCGCGCAGGGTGTGTTCATCCACTTGCGCGTATTCGGTGATCAGCGCACGCAGGGTTTCGGGCTCGTAGCTGACGTCCCAGCCTGGCAGGCTGATGCCGTTATCCAGATTGGCCTGTTCGATGACCGCGACGTCGAACGCCAGGGTTGTCGAGCCGTCCGGCAACTCCATCGCCAGGGTTGAGCGCGTCCAGTCGAACACGGGCATGAAGTTGTAGCAGACAACCTTGATCCCGCAGGCGGCAAGGTTGCGCAGGGTCTGGCCGTAGTTGTCGATCAGGCGGTCGCGACTGGGCAGGCCGCGCTTGATGTCCTCGTGCACCGGCACGCTTTCGATGACTTCGAGGTCCAGCCCATGAGCGTTCACGGTGGCTTTGAGTTCGGCGATCTTCTCCAGCGGCCAGACCTCGCCGACGGGAATGTCGTAGATCGCGGAAACCACGCCGGTCATGCCCGGGATCTGGCGGATGTACTGCAGGGTCACGGGGTCGCTTTGCCCGTACCAACGGAAGGTCATCTTCATCGCTGAGTCCTTGTTGTTATGAGTTTCGCAGTCGCGCAGGCATCGCCCTCGACCGCGTCCGGAGCGTTCCGGAAGACAGCTGGTCGCAGCATAGATTGGTCAGGCCAAATTATGCAAACCCCAACCTATCGGCGAATAAATCCTCAAAAAAACCTTATTTCGGTTTCCATAAGCGGGTTTTCGGGTCTAGTATCGGCTCCATTCGGGTATTTGGTCAGGCCAATTTGCGGGTTCTCTGGTGGGTGTCAACTCATCGATTCAGTCATTCGCAGATCAGGTTCCAGGCCTTGTCCGAACCGTGCACGAAGTCTTACTCATAAAAATAATCAGGAGGACTCGCTATGCAGAAAGGTCGTTGGTTGGTCATTTTTCTGTGCTTTCTCGCCGTTGCCATCAATTACATCGACAGGGCCAACCTGGCGGTGGCCGCCCCTTATATCCAGAAAGAGCTCGGTCTGGACTCAGGCCAGATGGGCCTGCTGCTCAGCGGCTTCTTCTGGACCTACGCACTGATGCAGATGCCTTTCGGCTGGTTCGTCGACAAGGTCGGGGCGAGGATTGCGCTGCCGTTGGCGGTGGCCTGGTGGTCGCTGTTCACCGCCGCGACAGCCGCCGCCAGTAGCCTGGCTGCGATGTTCGGTTGCCGGTTGATGCTTGGCGTGGGGGAGGCCGGCGCTTATCCGTCGTGCGCCAAGATCGTCAGCCAGTGGTTCGACGTGAAGGAGCGCGGTTTTGCCACCAGCATCTTCGACAGCGGGTCACGGGTGGGCTCGGCACTGTCGATTCCGGTGGTAGCATTGATCATCGAGCTGTGGGGCTGGCGCGCGTCGTTCGTCATCACCGGGGCCGTGGGCGTCATCTGGGTGATCGGCTGGTGGCTGATCTACAAGGAGCCGCAAGCGGTTGCGGCCATCGAGCAGCATGAAGCGGGCAAGGTCGCCGCTGTCGCCGCCAGACCCAAGGTCAAGTGGGCCTCGCTGTTCCGCCATCGCACCTTGTGGGGCATGATGCTCGGCTTCTTCTGCCTGAACTTCGTGATCTATTTCTTCATCACCTGGTTCCCGACCTACCTGGTGACCGAGCGCGGTTTCTCGCTGAAATCCCTCGGTACGCTGGGCACGATTCCCGCGGTTGCTTCAATCGTTGGCGGCTGGATCGGCGGGTTGACCTCCGACGCGCTGTATCGGCGAGGCTGGAGCCTGACGGCGGCGCGCAAGACCTGCATCGTCGGCGGCATGCTGATGTCTTCGAGCATCTCGCTCTCGGTGTTCACCGAGAACACCTACGCGATGTTGGCGTTCTTCAGCCTGGCCTATGCAAGCCTGGCGTTTGCCGGTGCGAGTATCTGGTGCCTGCCTGCCGACGTGGCGCCGACCCCGGCGCATGTGGCGTCGATTGGTGGCATTCAGAACTTCGCCTCCAACACGGCGGGGATTTTCATCACCACCTTCACCGGTTTCATGCTAGTCATGGGCAATGGCTCGTTCACCGCGCCGTTGTTGACCGCAGGGGCGTTCGCCTTGCTCGGGGCGTTCAGTTATCTGTTCATCGTCGGCAAGATCGAGCCATTGTCGATCACCCCGGACCAGCCCTCGGCTACCGATGCCGCGAGCCTGGCGCAGCGGTTATAGACGATCGGTCTTATCAGGTGCGCCGCCGAATTGCCGCAGCACACAAAACCTGTGGAGACGCCATCGCTGCCGTCGTGGCCTCCGGCGTCTCCCACAAGGTTTGTATCCGTCCTCAACGCTAGCGTTCGCATGCGAAATCCCCGCGCTTTCGCCAGTAAACTGGCTACTGCCTTGAGGTGATGCACTGAATGGCCGGCACACATAAGCCTTGTGGGAGACGCCGGAGGTCACGACGGCAGCGATGGCGGTGGATCAGTCACAGAGAGGTTGGCTGATACATCGTCATCGTCCGTTTCGCGGCCTGTTTCGTCGTGGCCTCCGGAGTCCCACAGGGTTTGCATTAGTCCTCCACGCAAGCGTTCGCCTGCGAAGTCGCCGCGCTATAGCCAGCAAACCACTGCCTTGAGGCTATGCACTGAGTTGCCGGCACACCCAAAACCTGTGGGAGACGCCGGAGGTCACGACGGCAGCGATGGCGGTGGATCAGGTCGCATACGGCGCCTTCAGGCCGTTTCGGCTTTCACCGCCGCGCGTATCGCCTCCAGCAGCATCATGCACGCCGGGTTGTCGTTGTCTGAACGCCAGACCAGATGCAGCTCGCTCTGCACCCCTTCACCCAGATCGATATCGCGAAACACCACGTCCTTGAACACCACATTGGCCGCGCATCGAGGCACCAGCGCCAGGCCCATGCCCGCATTCACCAGCGCCAGAATGGTCAGCGACGAACCCAGCCATTGCACGTATTCCGGCGTCACTTGAGCGGAGCGCAGGGTGCCGGTCAGCAGTTCGTTGAACGGCGGATAGGCCGAGTGGGAATACATCAGGAAGGGCTGGGCATCCAGATCCTGCACGCTCACCGAGTCAGCCTTTGCCAGCGCATGACTGCTCGGCACGGCCAGCACGAATGGCTCGCGCACCAGGCATTCGGTCTCATACCCCGGCTGCAGCAGCGGTGCTCGGACGATACCCAGATCGATGCGCCGCGCTCGCAACGCTTCGTGCTGCGAATAGGTGTTCATTTCGGTCAGGGAGATTTTCACGTGTGGCTGATTGAGCCGCGCCTCGGCGATGACCTTGGGCAGAAACTCGTACACCGCACTGCCGACGAAGCTGATAGTCACCGAGCCGATGTCGCCCTCGGCAAAACGTCGTGCAGCGATGGCCGCCTGATGCGCATGTTCGAGCAAGGTCTGCGCTTCGATGAAAAAAGCCCGACCGGCTGCGGTCAACGCCACGCTGCGAGTGCTGCGGGTGAACAGCGCCACCCCCAGATGATGCTCCAGCAACTGGATCTGCCGACTCAACGGCGGCTGGGTCATGTTGAGGCGCTCGGCGGCACGTCGAAAGTTCAGTTCCGTGGCCACCGTAGTAAAGCAGCGCAATTGAGCCAGTTCGAACATTGATATATTCCGGGTATCAATCAACAGTAAATCTAGATTAGACGGGAACAATACCAGCGTCCATCATCGGCTCATCCCCAAAAAAACAATGAACGGGAGTTGCCTCTTGAATACCCTCAATCCCACGGCGGACCCCACCGTGCTGGCCCGCGCAGCCGCCAAGGTCAAGCGTCACGTGTTGCCGCTGTTCGTCATCATGTTCATCGTCAACTACATCGACCGGGTCAACATCGGCTTCGTGCGCAGCCACATGGAAACCGATCTGGGCATTGGCGCGGCGGCCTACGGGCTGGGCGCGGGTCTGTTTTTCGTCGGTTACGCAATCTTCGAAGTCCCTTCCAACATGCTCCTGCAGCGTTTCGGTGCCCGCGCCTGGCTGACGCGCATCATGTTTACCTGGGGCGCGGCAGCCATGGCCATGGCCTTCGTGCGCGGGGAGACCAGCTTTTATGTGCTGCGCTTCATCCTCGGCGCCGCCGAAGCGGGTTTCTTCCCCGGCATCATTTATTACTTCACACAGTGGCTGCCCTCGAGCGAGCGCGGCAAGGCCATGGCGATTTTCCTCAGTGGCTCGGCAGTCGCTTCGGTGATCTCCGGCCCGGTGTCCGGCGCCTTGCTCGGCATCAACGGTCTTAGCCTGCACGGCTGGCAGTGGATGTTCCTGATCGAAGGCTTCGCTTCCATCGCTCTGTGCGGCTTCGTCTGGTTCTGGCTGCAATCCCATCCCCGTGAAGCCAAGTGGCTGAGTGAGGAGGAGAAGGGCGCACTGATCAGCGCCGTAGAAGCCGAGCAACGCGCCCGCGAAGCGGCGCAGGTAATCAAGCCGTCGATCTTCAAGTTGCTGGCCGACCGGCAGATCCTGTTGTTCTGTTTCATCTATTTTTCAGTCGCACTGACCATCTACGGCGCAACCTTCTGGCTGCCGAGCATGATCAAGAAGATGGGCAGCCTCAGCGACTTCGAAGTCGGCCTGTTCAACTCGATTCCGTGGATCATTTCCATCGTCGCCATGTACGGCTTCGCAGCACTGGCCGCGCGGTTCAAGCATCAGCAGGCTTGGGTGGCGGTGACATTGGTGATCGCCGCTTGCGGGATGTTCATGTCGACCGTCGGCGGGCCGGTGTTTGCCTTCGTCGCCATCTGCTTCGCCGCCATCGGGTTCAAGGCCGCCTCGGCATTGTTCTGGCCAATTCCCCAGGGTTATCTGGACGCGCGCATCGCCGCAGCGGTGATCGCGCTGATCAATTCCATCGGCAACCTCGGCGGCTTCGTCGCGCCTACCGCGTTCGGCTTCCTGGAGCAGCGCACAGGCTCGATCCAGGGCGGGATGTACGGGTTGGCGATCACTTCGCTGGTAGCCGCCGTGGTCATTTTCTTTGCGCGCACCACGCCCAGGGGCGAGTCATCGGGAAAGCCCCTTGATGCACGCAGCCCCAAGCCTCTGCAAGAGCCCGTTGCCCTGCGCGCCGCCAAATAACCCCACTTAAAGCCAAGCCTCAAACCCTGATCGACCGGGAGATGTCTCTTGAAAATCACACGTGTCACTGTCACCCCGATTGCATTCCGTGATCCGCCTTTACTCAACGCCAGCGGTATTCACGAGCCGTTCGCGCTGCGCTCGATCATCGAGGTGGAAAGCGACAACGGTTACATCGGCCTGGGCGAAAGCTACGGCGACGCGCCGGCGCTGGCCATCCAGCAACAGTTGCAGGGCCAGTTGATCGGCATGGACCCGTTCAACCTCGCGCAGCTCAAGGCGGTGGTCAAAGCCACTGTCGCCGCGAACAAACCGGCCAGCGTCGCGGGTGCTGAACTGGCGCCGGGCTCCCATGCCAGCAAAGCGGTGAGCAATGCCTATTCGGCATTCGAAGTGGCGTTCCTCGACCTGCAGGCGCGCTCGATGAACCTGCCTCTGGTGGACCTGCTGGGTGGCGCGTTGCGTGATCAGGTGCCGTTCAGTGCCTACCTGTTCTTCAAATATGCCCGGCATGCCGATTCGCCTTATGCTCCGGACAGTTGGGGCGAAGCCCTGAACGAGGAGCAGATCGTCGCCCAGGCCCGGCGCATGATCGAGGCCTATGGCTTCAAGAGCATCAAGCTCAAGGCGGGGGCGCTGGAACCGGAGCATGAAGTGTCGTGCATCAAGGCGCTGAAAAAGGCCTTTCCCGGCTATCCGCTGCGCATCGACCCAAACGGCAACTGGTCGCTGGAAACCTCGATCCGCATGGCCGAACTGCTCGGCGATGACCTTCAATATTACGAAGACCCGACGCCGGGTCTGGAAGGCATGGCCGAGCTGCATAAACGCACCGGGCTGCCGCTGGCGACCAACATGGTGGTGACTGACTTTGACGAGTTCCGTCGCAGCGTGGCGGAGAATAGCGTACAGATCGTCTTGGCCGATCACCATTACTGGGGCGGCCTGCGCGACACCCAGGCACTGGCGAAAATGTGCGAAACCTTCGGTCTCGGCGTGTCGATGCACTCCAACTCGCACCTGGGCATCAGCCTGATGGCGATGGCCCACGTGGCCGCAGCGGTGCCGAACCTGGATTTCGCCTGCGACACGCATTACCCGTGGCAGGAGCCGGACGAGGAAGTGATCAAGGGCGGCAAATTGCCGATCGTCGACGGCTGCGTGAAAATCACCCGCGAACCCGGGCTGGGACTGGAACTCGATTACGATCAGTTGGGTAAACTCAACGACCAGTTCCTGACCTGCGGCATCCGCTCGCGGGACGATGTGAAGCAGATGCAGAAGTACAAGCCGGACTGGAAGGCAGTGAAACCGCGGTATTGAGCGTCGGCGAATTGGAATGCCCACCCGAAACGGTTCGGTTTGCGCATTACCTGTAGCAGTCCGGCTTGCCGGCGGCAGCGATTGCAAAGCCGCCACCGCCGGCAAGCCGTGCTGCTACGATGGGTTCTTTTGACTGCAACCTGCTCACATGAATGTCCAGCCCGCTATCAAAGTCGATATCGAGGACGATCCGCTGTGGCAGACCAATCACATGCAATGCCTGCTGTCACCGGAACATCCGCTTAGCGAAGGCTGACCGCCAGGACCGCATTGAAATAATTCGTATTACATGCTGCACGCACAAACCGTCCAATCACAGCACGTCCGTTCAATACCTCGATAACCCACCACGACACTATGGCTTCATCGTTGATCAGGGATTCTGCACGTCCTTGCCCAGCCCTCAATGAGTCCGTTGGTGTGCCATGAGCTATTCAAATTTCAATGACCGCATGCCGGATTTCGGGCTTCTGTTCCTGCGAGCCAGCGGTGCGCTGTTTCTGCTGTTCGTCCACGGACTGCCCAAGCTGCTGGACTTCAAGGCGCAACTGTCGTTGATCGAAGACCCGTTTCATATGGGGGCGACCCTCACCTTGAGCATGGCGATTTTCGCCGAGGTGCTGTGTCCGCTGCTGATTCTGACCGGCGCACTGGCGCGATTGGCGTGCCTGCCTATTCTCTTTCTGCTGCTGGTGGCGCTGGTCGTGGTGCATGGCGACTGGAGCGTGGAGCAGGGGCAGTTCGGCTGGTTGCTGATCATCATCTTTACCAGTGTGCTGATCGCCGGACCCGGCCGTCTGTCGCTCAACATCCGTTTGCCTGGAGCGCTTCGTTATGCCTGAGTCCGCCGTGTCCGCCGAGATCACCACGACCTCGAAACTGTCACCCGACGAGATCGTCACGCTGGTGGTCAAGCACCGCGTCAAGCAAGGCCTGGAAGCGCAATACGAGGCCTGGCTGCGCCGGACCGTGGCGATTGCCGGCACTTATCCGGGGCACTTGGGCGTCGATGTGATCCGTGGCAAGGCCGATGGCCTGCACATGTTCACGTGTGTATTGCGCTTCTGTTCCACCGAAGTCATGCAGAGCTGGCTGGATTCCTCTCAGCGCCGCGAACTGGTCGCTGAAGCCGCGCCGATGCTGGCCGATGGGGATTTCACCGAGGTCAATCGCCACAACGAGTTCTGGTTCGTGCCGTCCAGCGACACGCCACCACCGCCGCGCTGGAAGCAGGCCGTGGTGACCTTTTTTGTCATCTGCCCGCTGACGCTGCTGATCCCGCTGCTGTGGGGGCCGGTATTCCGCGCCATCCCGTTGCTGGGCAACTACGTGATCGGCACTGCGTTGGTGACCATCACCATTGTCCTGCTGGTGGTTTACCTGCTGATGCCCCAAGCGACCCGGCTGGCCGCACCGTGGCTGAACGCCAGACCCGAACCTGTGCCCGGGGCGGACCATGAAGGATAAACCGAAGGACGACTCCCTGACCGACAGCGACCGCCGCAGCTTCGTGGCCAAGGGGTCCTTGCTGAGTGCGGCCGCCGCGATTTTCTCTTCCCTACCTGTCACCGGCTTTGCAGTCGGTGCTTCCAAATCTTCTGCCCCCGGAGGCGCGATGAACGTCGATCTGATTCTGTTCAACGGCAACTTTCATACGGTTGACAAGGAAAAACCCACCGCCAGTGCCGTGGCCATCGGCGCCGGCAAGTTCGTCGCGGTAGGCACCGATGCCGAAATCATGTCGCTGCGCAGCAGTGCCACCCAAGTCATCGACATGCACAAGCGCACGGTGATTCCGGGCCTCAACGACTCGCACTTGCACCTGATCCGTGGCGGCTTGAACTACAACCTCGAACTGCGCTGGGAAGGCGTGCCTTCGGTGGCCGACGCGCTGCGCATGCTCAAGGATCAGGCCGATCGTACGCCGACTCCGCAATGGGTGCGTGTGGTGGGTGGCTGGAACGAATTCCAGTTCGCCGAAAAACGCATGCCGACGCTGGAAGAGCTGAACCAGGCCGCGCCGGATACCCCGGTTTTTGTGCTGCACCTGTACGACCGCGCACTGCTCAACCGCGCCGCGTTGCGTGTGGCAGGCTATACCCGCGATACGCCGAACCCGCCGGGCGGCGAGATCGTGCGCGACAGCAATGGCGACCCGACCGGCATGCTGGTGGCCAAGCCCAACGCGATGATTCTGTACTCGACGCTGGCCAAGGGACCGAAATTGCCGTTGGAGTACCAGGTCAACTCGACCCGTCAGTTCATGCGCGAGCTGAACCGTCTGGGCCTGACCAGCGCCATCGACGCCGGCGGCGGCTTCCAGAACTACCCGGACGACTACGAAGTGATCACCCAGCTGGCAGAAGCCAAACAGCTGACCGTGCGCATCGCCTACAACCTGTTCACCCAGAAGCCGAAAGAAGAGCTCAGCGACTTCAAGAACTGGACCAGCACCGTCAAGCTGCATCAGGGCGACGACTTCCTGCGCCACAACGGCGCCGGCGAGATGCTGACCTTCTCGGCAGCCGACTTCGAAGACTTCCTCGAACCACGCCCGGACCTGCCGCCTGGCATGGAGCAGGACCTGGAGCCGGTGGTGCGCCATCTGGTCGAGCACCGTTGGCCGTTCCGTCTGCACGCCACCTATGACGAGTCGATCTCGCGCATGCTCGACGTGTTCGAGAAGGTCAACCGCGAGGTTCCGTTCAATGGCATTCCATGGTTCTTCGACCATTGCGAAACCATCACCCCGAAGAACATCGAGCGCGTGAAGGCGTTGGGCGGCGGTATTGCCATTCAGGACCGCATGGCGTTCCAGGGCGAGTACTTCGTCGAGCGCTTCGGCGCCAAGGCCGGCGAGCACACGCCACCGATCAAACGCATGCTGGCCGAAGGCGTGCCAGTCGGCGCGGGTACCGACGCCACGCGCGTCTCCAGCTACAACCCGTGGACGTCGCTGTACTGGATGGTCAGCGGTCGCACCGTCGGTGGTCTGGAGCTGTACCCGGAAGGCCTGTCCCGCGAAACCGCGCTGGAACTGTTCACCCGTGGCAGCGCCTGGTTCTCTTCGGAGCAGGGCAAGAAAGGCCAGATCAAGGTCGGCCAACTGGCTGACGTGGTCGCGCTGTCTCAGGACTTTTTCAGCGTGCCGGAAGAGTCGATCAAGTGGATCGAGTCGGTGTTGACCGTGGTCGACGGCAAAGTGGTGTATGGCGCCGCCGAGTTCGACGATCTCGCGCCGCCGAGCGTGCCGGTGCTGCCGGACTGGTCGCCAGTGGCGAAAGTCCCCGGGCACTGGCGTCCGGGCGCACCGATGGCCGCAGCCGTTCACCAGTGCAGCGGGCCATGCGGCGTGCACGCCCACAGTCATGACAAGGCGCGTCAATCCAAGGTGCCGGTCAGCGACTTCCAGGGCTTCTGGGGCGCCTTCGGCTGCTCGTGCTTCGCCTTCTGACGCCTACGCGATACAGAGCATGAAACGCCTCGCCGGCAATGATCGGCGAGGCACTCCGTCAGCGCCGTTGGCTGGCAACCGCACACACCTGACACACACTCAATGGAGTCAATCATGACCGTTCCCTACAAGCGTTTGGATATCAACGATGCCGTGGTTCTGCTGGTCGATCACCAGACCGGTCTGATCTCGCTGGTGCAGGACTTCTCGCCGAACGAGTTCAAGAACAACGTGCTGGCACTGGCTGACTGCGCCAAGTTCTTCAAGCTGCCGACCATCCTGACCACCAGCTTCGAATCCGGTCCGAACGGCCCGCTGGTGCCTGAGTTGAAAGAGATGTTCCCGGACGCGCCGTACATCGCACGCCCTGGCCAGATCAACGCCTGGGACAACGAAGACTTCGTCAAGGCGATCAAGGCCACCGGCCGCAAGCAGCTGATCATCGCCGGTGTCGTGACTGACGTTTGCGTGGCGTTCCCGACCCTGTGTGCGCTGGAAGAAGGCTTCGACGTGTTCGTGGTCACCGATGCTTCCGGCACCTTCAACGACGTGGTGCAGAAAGCGGCCTGGGCGCGCATGACGGCAGCCGGCGCGCAGCTGATGAACTGGTTCTCGGTGGCGTGCGAGCTGCAACGCGACTGGCGCAACGACATGGAAGGCCTGGCCAACCTGTTGTCCCAGCGCATCCCGAACTACCGCAACCTGATGAACAGCTACTCGGCGTTCAACAAGTAAGATCGAGTGGCGCCAGCGATGGCGTCGCAGGACCGTGTTGCCTGATGAACGATGGTTGCAACGGCACACACGGTCCATTGTGGGAGGGAGCAAGCTCCCTCCCACAGGTCTTGTGTTCACCGCGAAATCGGGTATGGAGCTCCTACTGCATCGCCCGCAACGCCGCCTGTACCTGCTCGAACACATAGCTGGTCGAGCCTTCCTCGCTGCCTGCCTTCTTGCTTTCCGATCCGTCGGTATCGATCCCCGCCAGCACCTCCGACAGGTTGTGGAAATGGCCTTTGTCTTTCTTCGTCGTCGAATCTTCAGTCCCGGTCTGGGCCAGGGCGTCGCTCAGGGTCTGGTGCTGGATCAGCCATTGCGGGTCGGTTTTTTCTTCCGCAGTCATGTTGTCGAGAAAGCCCAGCGCTGCCTTGGCGCGACCGATCGGGTCGTTGGCGTAGGGATCGGTAAAATTCTTTTGCTGGTCGGCAGGGCCGCTGTAATACCCGGTGGCCAAACGCTCCTGTTGGCGCATCAAACCTTTGGCCGCAGCCTGTTCTGCAGTGCTGAACTGGCCACCTTCGTTGGTCGCCACAGCGTTCAGCGAGCGGCGGTCCAGATCGCCCATCAGCGAATTCCGGTCGGTGTCCGAGCCATCGTAGGGTTTGCCGCTATCCTTCATCAGCGCATATTTCTCGTCCATGCGTTTGCGGGCGTCACTGGCCACGTCGGCGAAGGTCTTGTCTTTCGAACTGGACGTTGCGCCGGGCTGGGAGACACCCAGCACCAGGGCATCGGCGGCCATGCCCGAACGCACCGGGAAGTAGGGCGAGTAGTTGGCGATGGCGTTGCTGTAGCTGGTTGAGGTGCTGGACAGGCGCACCGACTCGGTATTGCCGGGCTGGGCGGTGTCTGCGGTTTGATCAGTGCTGTTGCGGGCGCTGCTGGTGTCTGTCGATGTCTTGCGTGCGGCTGCGCTGGAATAGGCGGCGAGGGCAGCGCTGGAAGTATTGTTGACGATCATCTTGGCTTCCTTGGCAGTGGCGGCGCCAAAGCGGGCGTGCGCCTGAGCCGAGCTAACGAGGTGGACCCGGCAATCGGGGCATCGGGTCGTCTGTTTTTGTTTTTTGCGGACAGTGAGTCGCATTTGTATCAATTCAGACATGTTTGTCGGCTGTTTCCCACGCAACTGAAGGCAAACGCTTAGCCAAACCGGTTTAAATTTGGCAGGTTGAGACCTTGAGGGAATCAAGCGTTCTAAATTGCGTCTTGGACGGTCTTTACTGCCTGCCTTACTCTGTGTCCCAAGGTCGCCGCTCAGGCGACAGGCCAGAGGCGCTACGAAAAACCCGTGTCGGCCAACCCACATTTATAGAGGTACAACATGAAAATCGACTTGACTGGAAAGCTGGCGATCGTCAGCGGCTCGACTGCCGGCATCGGCCTGGGCATCGGCAAGGCGCTGGCAATGTCCGGCGCAACCGTGGTGATCATCGGGCGGGCGGCGAGCAAGGTCGACGAAGCCATCGCTGCCATCAAACGCGACGTGCCAGAGGCTCAATTGCGTGGTGTGGTCGCGGACCTGGGCAGCGCCGAAGGCGCGCAAGTACTGTTCGCCGCCGAGCCGCGCGCCGACATCCTGGTGAACAATCTGGGAATCTTCAACGAGGTGGATTTCTTCGACACCCCGGACGAGGAGTGGGCGCGCTTCTATGAAGTGAACGTGATCTCCGGCGTGCGTCTGGCGCGGCAGTACGTGAACGACATGGTGGCCAACAAATGGGGCCGGGTGATCTTTGTCTCCTCGGAATCCGGCGTGGCGATTCCGGCCAACATGATCAACTACGGCACCACCAAGGCTGCCAATCTCGCGGTTTCCCACGGCCTGGCCAAGCGCCTGGCGGGCACCGGGGTTACGGTCAACGCGATCCTGCCGGGGCCGACCTTCACCGACGGCGTCGAAGAAATGCTCAAGGACGCCATCGCCCAATCCGGGCGCAGTGCCCGCGATGAGGCCGATCACTTCGTTCGTCGCGCACGGCCATCGTCTATCATCCAGCGCGCCGCGGAGGTGGACGAGGTCGCCAATCTGGTGGCGTACCTTGCATCTCCCTTGTCTTCGGCAACCACCGGCGCTGCCTTGCGTGTCGATGGCGGCGTCGTCGACAGCCTGGCTATCTGAACACTTACTGGAGAATCATCATGGCTAAAGCCTCTGCAACCGTTCGCATCCCAGTCTCGGCGGACAAAATCTGGCAACTGGCGGGCGGTTTTCTTGCACTGCCGGACTGGCTGCCGTTCATTGCCAAGAGCGTACCTGACGAAGGCGGCCGCATTCGTCATCTGACTACTCAGGACGGCGCTGAGATCAGCGAACGTCTTGAGACCTACGACAATCAGGCGCGCACTTACAGCTACTCGATCACCCAGGGGCCGTTTCCGGTGACGGGCTATCTGGCGACACTCAAAGTCAGCGCCGATGGCGATAACGCGGCAGTGGTGGAATGGTCCGGAGTGTTCACCCCGAACGGCATCCCCGATGCCGAGGCCGAAACGTTGTTTCAAGGCATCTATGAAGGTGGCCTGGCGGCGCTGAAAGGGAATTTCTGAATACCTTGAGTATTGATCCGTTATCAGCACGGCTTGCCGGCGGTTGCGGTATTGAATACGACGCCGCCGACAAGCCGGCTTCTCCCACAGGGAAAGCATCGGTCTCAGCTGATCGTTCCCAGGCTCTTCATGGGAATGCATGGCAGGACGCTCTACGTCCAGATCAATACGGAGTTTTGTGTTGGGTCGAGATTTGGAGTTCAACCCCGATCCTGTGGGAGATGCTGGAGCCGTGCGACAGCCCGGGCCGCGATCGGACGATGCGGTGGTTCAGGTAATCCGTTCGTCAACTGACCCACCGCATCGCTGCCGTCGCACGGCTCCGGCTTCTCCCACAGGGATCGCAGAGGTCTTCAATTGATCGTTCCCACGCTCTGCGTGGGAATGCATGGCAGGACGCTCTGCGTCCAGATCAATACGGAGTTTTGTGTTGGGTCGAGGTTTGGAATTCATCCCCGATCCTGTGGGAGCTGCTGGAGCCGTGCGACAGCCCGGGCCGCGATCGGACGATGCGGTGGTTCAGGGTAACCCATTCGTCAACTGACCCATCGCATCGCTGCCGTCGCACAGCTCCGGCTTCTCCCACAGGGATCGCATCGGTCTTCAGTTGATCGTTCCCAGGCTCGGCGCGGGAATGCAAGGCAGGACGCTCTGCGTCCAGATTGACACGGAGCGTCGCACACTGCGTTACCACGCGGAGCGTGGGAAAGATCAGATGAGCCTTGGCGTTTTTCCTCGGCGCCGAGACGACACACAAGCCGTGCCGCTACAAACCCTCTGACTGACCGCGGATGGGGCAGTTTAATTGTCGCTTAATCCGCAACGCTGAAACTCCAAACCTGGGGTTTATCCGGGACCTTCCGGACGTCAAACTTGCCCGATCATTTATCGCAGGAGAGGATGATGCTTGTCGCGGCCATCAACACCGTGGAAATACACGCCACTCAAGGTCGTTCCAGTGAAGTCGGCGCCCGTGTGCCGCGGATGCTTGAGGTGTTGAACAGCACGACCCCGTGCGTCGCCTACACACTGACCCCCGGAAAAAACGACGATGCGTCATGGATCGTCAGCGGCTACTGGCAGTCAGAATCCCAGATGCAAGCGCATTTCGCCCATCCCGAGCTGACCGGTTTCATGGAGTTGCTCAACAGCGGCGCCATCAGCCATATTCAGTTCAACAGCTTCGTCGTCCATTCGAGCGCGGTGACCTGACATGTCCCTGAATGAAGATATCCTGCTGGGCATCGACCTTAACCTGCTACTGACCTTTCTGGTGGTGTTCCGTGAACGCAGCGTCAGCGAGGCAGCCCGCCATCTGCGGGTGACCCAGCCGGCGGTCAGCGGTTCGCTGGTGCGTCTGCGCCAATGCTTCGACGATCCGCTGTTCCTGCGGCGCAATCGCAAGATGCAACCGACGCCCAAAGCCGAGGAGATCGCCGAGGCGCTGCTGCCGGCCATGCTGCAGATCGAATCGGTGATCCGTCACCCGTAACCGGTTTTCCTTCACCAGCCCGTTCCCAAACGCACACCACTGCCCCCCGGTTGTGCGCGCTTTTGCCATGCCTGCTCCGATAAGTAGCAGCGCCCCCGTGCAACCTCGCTAGCCTGCGCTCAGCAAATTCCTTTCCTTTCATTGAATTGCCCCCGGATCTGCGAGGCTGGCACTGCTTTTGCTTTTGTGTATCCGTGGATGATTGGATACAAAAATTCAAAAGGTAACGCCATGCGCCTTGTACCCGGATACGCCGAACGCCAACCCGTCACTGCCGAAGAGGAGGCCTATGCCTTTCTCCTCGACGCCATTTGCAAGGGCACCTACCGCATGGGCCAGCGGCTGATCGCCGAGGACATTGCCAGCGAAATCGGCATGAGCCGCATGCCGGTGCGCGAGGCTTTCAGGCGCCTGGCCGCCGACGGCCTGGTTACCCTGCGGCCCAATCGCGGGGCGGTGGTCAGCGGGCTGAACATCGATGAAATGCGCGAAGTCTTCGAGATGCGCAGTGCGCTGGAAGGGCTGGCGATTCGCGTCGCGGTGCCGAAGATCACCGAGCGGCACCTGACGCGTCTGGAGCGCCTGCTCGACGACATGGACGACTACCGCGACGACAGTTCCGAATGGGTCAGCCGTCATCGTCAGTTTCACGAATACCTGTGCAGCATCAGTGAGCGCTCGCGGCTGATGCGGCAGATCTCGGCGCTGTACACCGTGATCGAGCCGCACATGCGGGTCTGGCTGGAGCACGGCGAAAAACCCCTCAGTGCCCGCGACGAGCACGCGGTGATCCTCGATGCGCTGCGTTCAGGCGATGCCGAGCAGGCCGAGCGGATCCTGCGCGATCACATCGAGGGCACGGTGCCGAGCCTGATCGCCTTTCTCGAACAGCAACAGACTGCCTGAAACCTCAAACCAGAAGCGGGCCAGCAGCCCGCCGTCAGCACCATCTGTATCGACGTTCAGAACTGCCCTTACTTTCTTACCGAAATCGGAGCTTTCGTCATGCATAAACCCGCCGCGCTGGCCGCCCTCGTTTCCCTGAGTCTGTGTGCACCGCTGGTGTTCGCGACCCCGACCGTGCCGGACCGACTGCAAAAGGTCGACAAAATCACCTACTGCTCCGGCATGGACTCACCTCCCTTGGTGTCGTTCGATGCCGCGCAGAAGCCGGTGGGTCTGACCATCGATCTGGGCCTGGAAATCGCCAAGCGCCTGGGCGGCAAGAAAGTCGAGTGGCGGGTCATTCCGTTTTCCGGGCTGGTGCCGGCATTGCTGGCGCAGCAGTGCGACATGATCGTCGATCAGCTGTTCGACAAGCCTGAACGCCGCGAAGTGATCAACATCGTCAACTACATGTATTCCAGCCAGTCGGTGGTTGTGCCCAAGGGCAACCCTAAAGGCATCAAGACGCTGGACGATCTGTCCGGGCACAAGGTCGCGGTGCTCAACGGTTCGACCATCAAGACCCTGCTCGACACCCAGAACGAAAGCCTGACCAAGGCCGGCAAGCCGCCGCTGAAACTGGTGGTCTACAACACCGACACCGACGCCTTCCAGGCCCTGCGCATCAGCCAGGTCGACGCCTACGGCACTACCGTGGAAACCGCCGGTTACTACGCCGCCATGGCGCCTGACCTGTTTCAGGAAGGCGTGCCGGCGTTCAGTCGGATTCTCACCGGGCTCGGCATCCGCAAAGACGATCCGCAGCTGACGGCCGCCGTGCAGCAAGTGATGAGCGACATGCACAGCGACGGCAGCTACACCCAGTTGCTCGCCAAATGGCACGTTGAAAGCGACAAGCTCGATTGACCCAGTGCAGAACGGGATGAACCGATGAATTTCAATTGGGAAGTGTTCTGGCAGTACCTGTCGCAGCCCAGTGGGGTTTACCTCACGGGCCTGTGGCTGACCTGCCTGATCAGTGTGCTGGCGATGTTGATGGGCTGCGCGCTGGGGTTGATTGCGGCGCTGATGCGGCTGTCGAAGAACCCGCTGCTGAATCTGCCGGTGCGATTTTATGTGTGGCTCATGCGCGGCACGCCGCTGCTGGTGCAGATCGTCTTTCTCTACACCGCGCTGGCGGCGGGCGGAATCTTTCGCTTCGAAGACATCGATCTGGGCTGGTTCGTCGTGCCGGGCAACATCCAGGCGGCGATCATCGCCCTGGGCCTTAACGAAGGCGCGTACATGGCCGAGATCATCCGCGCCGGGATTGGTGCGGTGGACAAGGGCCAGTACGAGGCAGGCCGTTCGCTGGGGATGACTTTCGGCAAGCTGATGCGACGGATCGTGCTGCCGCAGGCGTTCCGGGTGATCGTTCCGCCGCTGGGCAACGAATTCAACGTGATGCTGAAAAACACCACGCTGGTCAGCGTGATCGGTGTTCAGGAACTGCTGCTGAGCACGCAGATGATCACCTCGGCGACATTCCGCGTTTTCGAGCTGTATCTGGTGGTGGCGATCTACTTCCTGATGCTGACCACCGTGTGGGGCTTCTTTCAGCGCTGGCTGGAACAGCGCTTCGGCCAGTCCGACCGGCAGCCGCCCGCGGCCAGACGCATGTTCGGGCGCGGCGCGATGAAAATGTTGAGAGGGCGATGAGATGGCGCATCAAAGTGAGGAATTGATCATCGAAGCCCTGGACGTGCACAAGTCCTTCGGCGACCTCGAGATTCTCAAAGGCATCTCGCTGCGGGTCAGAAAGGGCGAAGTGGTGGTGTTGATCGGCGCCTCGGGGTCGGGCAAGACCACCTTCATTCGCTGCATCAACCTGCTGGAAGACATTCAGGGCGGGCGGATCCGCGTCAACGGCCAGGCCATGGGCTATCGCGAGCGTGCCGACGGCAGTCTGGTGCGTGATTCGGAACGCAACATTGCCCGCCAGCGTCGAGATATCGGCATGGTGTTCCAGCGTTTCAATCTGTTCGCCCACATGACTGCTCTGGAAAACATCATCGAAGCGCCCATTCATGTGCTCGGTGTTTCCCGCGAAGCTGCATTGACCCAGGGTCGTGAATTGCTGGCCCGCGTGGGCCTTGCGGACAAGGCCGGGCATTACCCGTCGATGCTGTCCGGCGGCCAGCAGCAGCGGGTGGCGATCGCCCGTGCGCTGGCGATGAAACCCAAAGCCATGCTGTTCGACGAACCCACCAGCGCACTGGACCCGGAAACCGTTGGCGAAGTGCTGCAAGTCATGAAAGAACTCGCCGAAGACGGCATGACCATGGTCGTCGTGACCCACGAAATGGGCTTTGCCCGGGAAGTGGCCGACCGCGTGGTGGTGCTCGATCAAGGCGAGTTGATCGAACAGGGCCCGCCGGAACAGATCTTCAGCCGTCCGAGCCATCCGCGTACTCAAGCCTTTCTCAGTCGTGTGTTGTAAACCTCACAAGGAAATTGCCATGCGTTCGATATGTGTTGCCGCTGCGCTGTGTTCCGTTGCCTTTCTGCCGATGGCGCAGGCCGCCGATGGCGTGATGAAGATGTACAACTGGTCCGATTACATGGGCCCCGAAACGCTGAAGAATTTCGACAAGGACAGCGGGATCAAGGTCCAGTACGACATCTTCGACACTAACGAAATGCTCGAAGCCAAAATGCTCTCCGGGCATTCGGGTTATGACCTGGTCGTGCCGTCCAGCCAGTTCCTGTCCAAGCAGATTCGCGCCGGTGCGTATCAGCCGTTGCAACGTTCGCTGCTGAGCAACTGGAATCACCTGGACCCGCGCCTGATGCAGCGTCTGGAGGCCGCCGATCCGGGAAACCGCTATGCGGTGCCGTACATGTGGGGCACGGTGGGCATTGGCTACAACGAGGGAAAAGTCCGCGCCGTGCTGGGCAAGGACGTGGTGCTGGATTCCTGGTCGATGGTGCTGGACCCCGCCAACCTGGCCAAGCTCAAAAGCTGCGGCGTGGCCTTTCTCGATGCGCCGGTGAAAATCATCCCACAGACCCTGCTGTATCTGGGGCTGGACCCAAACAGCGTGAAGCCCGACGACTACAAGAAAGCCTCGGCGCTGTTGATGAAACTGCGCCCGTCAGTGACCTACTTCAACTCGTCCAAATACACCGCTGACCTGGCCAACGGCGACATCTGCGTAGCCATCGGTTATTCCGGCGACGTGATGCAGGCCCAGGCCCGCGCCAAGGAAGCCGGCAAGAACGTCGACATCCGCTACCTGATCCCCAAGGAAGGCGTGAACCTGTGGTTCGACATGCTGGCGATTCCCAAGGACGCGGGTAACGTCGCCAACGCCCATGCCTTCATCAACTACCTGCTGCGCCCGGAAGTGATTGCTCCGATCAGCGATTACGTCGGTTACGCCAACCCCAACAAGGACGCCACGGCCCTGATGGACCCTAAAGTCAGCGGCAACCCCGGGATCTACCCCGGTGACGAGGTGATCAGCCACACCTTCGTTTCAGCCGACCTGCCGGACAACATCCAGCGCCTGATCACCCGGGAATGGAACCGGATCAAGTCCGGGCAATGACCCCCGTTTTTGAAGAGCCTTCGCCATGTTGAAATTTTCTGCTCACGAGTACCCGTATCCTTCCCGACGCCAGAGTGTGTTCGCCCGCCGCGGCATGGTCGCCGCATCGCAGCCGCTGGCGGCGCAGGCCGGGATCGAAGTCATGCAAAAGGGCGGTAACGCCATCGATGCCGCGATTGCCACAGCTGCCGCGCTGACCGTGGTCGAACCCACCGGCTGCGGCATTGGCGGCGACGCCTTCGCGCTGGTCTGGTGCAAGGGCCAGTTGCACGGCCTGAACGCCAACGGTCATGCCCCGGCGGCATTGAGCATCGAAGCGGTGAAAGCGGCCGGCAACGAGCAAATGCCGATGTATGGCTGGACCCCGGTGACCGTGCCGGGCTGCCCGGCGGCCTGGGCGCAGTTGTCCCGGCGTTTCGGCAAGCTGCCGTTCGCCGAGCTTCTGCAACCGGCGATCAATCTGGCGCGGGACGGATTTCCGTTGTCCCCGGTGGTCGCGCACCAATGGCAGATCGCGTTCGATGAGTTCAGCGCGCACCGCGATGCCGTGCTGGAAAACTGGTTCGAGACCTTCCTCATGGACGGGCGGGCGCCGAAAGCGGGGGAGCTGTTCCGCAACCCGGCCCAGGCGCGAACCCTTGAAGAACTGGCGGCGACCGAGTGCGAAAGTCTTTATCGCGGCGCATTGGCGCAGCGGATTGACGCGCATTCCCGGGCCACCGGTGGTTATCTGCGCGCAGAGGATCTGGCAGGTTTCCACGCACAGTGGGTCGACCCGATCAGCATCAATTACCGTGGTTATGATGTCTGGGAAATCCCGCCGAGCGGGCAGGGCCTGGTCGCCCTGATGACCTTGCGCATGCTCGAAGGCTTTGAGTTCGATCATCGCGACAGTCAACAGACCTGGCATCGTCAGCTTGAAGCGATGAAGCTGGCCTACAGCGACGGCTTGCACCACATCACCGATCCGCAGCACATGAGGGTCGCGGTGGCCGATCTGTTGAGCGATGGCTACAGCGAACAGCGTCGGGCGCTGATCGGTGAGCGGGCGCAGGCGCCGAAACCGGGTGAGCCTCACGCCAGCGGCACGGTGTACCTGGCCACGGCTGACGCGGAGGGCAATATGGTGTCGTTCATTCAGAGCAACTACCACGGCTTCGGCTCCGGCGTGGTGCTGCCCGACAGCGGCCTGGCATTGCAGAACCGTGGGCAGGAATTCAGCCTTGACCCCGCTCACGCCAACTGTTTGGCTCCAGGCAAGAAGACCTTTCACACCATCATTCCCGGTTTCTTGAGCAAGGACGGCGAACCGGTGGGGCCGTTTGGCGTCATGGGCGGTTACATGCAGCCCCAGGGTCATGTGCAGATGGTGATGAACCTGGTGGACTTCGGCCTCAACCCGCAAGCAGCCTTGGATGCACCGCGCTGGCAGTGGCTGGGCGGGATGAAGATCGGCATCGAGCAGGGCGCGTCGAGGGACCTTGCCGCTGCCTTGGCACGACGCGGGCATGACATCAGCATCGCCTATGACTCCACCGACTTCGGCCGGGGGCAGATCATCGTGCGTGATCCGGTCAGTGGCATTTTGTGCGGGGGGACCGAGCCCAGGGCGGATTCGACGATTGCGGTGTGGTGATCGGCAGGCACTGCTGATTTTATTTTTCCGAAAAGGCCTGTAATACAATACGATTGCTTCTGGCGGACCGGATCATGAGGATCGGCCGCCAGATTCGATCCGGCGATTTCTTCCATGGGAAGGGCGGTCGCCATGAAATTCATAGGTCTTCGGGAATACAGCATGAAAGTACAACGCCAGGCGTCGTCTTTGCGGCATCAAGTGCAGGATGCACTGCGCAACGAAATCATCTCGGGGCGTTTCAAGCCCGGGGACCGACTGGTGGAGCAGCAGCTGTATACCGCGCTGGACGTCAGCCGCACGTCATTGCGCGAGGCGTTGCGGCAACTGGAAGCGGAAGGCTTGGTGGAACAGGTGCCTCATCGCGGCGCGTATGTCGCCTCGGTGGACGCCAAGGATGCGATCCAGATCTACGACGTGCGCGGGGCGCTTGAGGTGTTGGCGGTGCGCAATTTCGTGCGCCATGCCAGCGACGAAGATGTTCAGGAACTGGGCGAGGTGTTCGATGAGTTCGTCGAGCAGTCCCACACCGCCAGCCTCGACGGCGCGGCGCTGCTCGACATCAAGCGACGTTTTTATCATGTATTGCTCGACATCGAGCAGAGCCGGGTGGTCGGCGGCATGCTGGAACAACTGAACAACCGCGTGAGCCTGTTGCGGGCGCTGTCATTGGGGCGCGAAGGGCGGATGCCGCATACCTTGGCCGAGCTCAAGGAAATCGTGCGCAACATTCAACTGCGCGACGAAGAAGGCGCCTGCGCGGCGGCCTTGCTGCACGTTGAAAATGCTTCGAAGAACGTGCTGGAGCTGTTGGCGGCAACGGCGGGGCATACCGTTCAGTGAACATCGCTGTGACCCTTTCGCTGCCGTCGTGACCTCCGGCGTCTCCCACAGGAATGGTGTGGGCCCCGGTATTTTGGACGTTTTCCACAGGAAAGGAGTGGTACCCGAGACTGGTGACCCCTGTTTTTTCTTCAGGGTATGTGTAGAGCCCGATCCCGGCGGCTGGCACCGGACCTGTGGGAGCTGCTGGAGGTTACGACAGTGGCGAACGCGGTGGGTCAGATAACCCATCTTCGACTGACCCACCGCTGTCGTCCGAATCGCGGCCCGTACCGTCGTGACCTCCGGCGTCTTCCGCAGGATTGGTGTGGGCCCCGGTATTGAGGACGTCTTCCACAGGATTGGGGTAGGACGCGAGACTGGTGACCCGCACCGCACCTGTTTTGCCTTCAGGGTTTGTTCAGCGCAACGCGGAATACCCGGTCGGCGTCAGGAACTGGTTCTCGATGCGCTCGACGATGATCGCCTGCGCCTCGCTCGCTGCGCGTTTGGCGATCCACTCGGCATCGCTCTGGAACGCATTCCACTTTGCCTCGCGCTCGGCGAGGCTTTCCCATTGCAACAGATAGGTCAGCGATTGATTGGTGGCCCCGGTGAGGTTGGTCCAGAAACCGATCTGCCGGATGCCGTACTGCTCGAAGAAACCCAGCGTGGTGCTGGTGAAGCGTTCATGCAGCGCCGGCAAGCGGCCCGGTGCACAGTGATAGGTACGCAATTCCACAATCATTGATCCAACTCCTCGAAGGTGCCGCTGGTAGGAATCGCTAAATTAGCCTATTGACCGACTGTATGACAATCCTATAGTTTTATCGCAACTGCTGGCCAACGTCATGCAGAAGCACTGCGTGACATCGCCTCGACCCGGTTACAAAAACATAAAACCAATAGGGCACGACCATGACGCAACCGCAACGGATCGGCTTCATCGGCCTTGGCATGATGGGCCTGCCGATGACCACCTGCCTGTCCAGGGCAGGTTTTCAACTGTTTCTCGCCGACGCCGATGCCGGGCGTCTGAGCGACGTTCAGGCCACGTTGAACGCCAGCGCACTGACCGCCGACAACGCCAGCTCCCTCGACGTACTGATCACCATGCTGCCCAACTCGACCATCGTCGAGAGCGTGCTGCTGGCCGATGGCGGCTGGGCGTCGCAATTGAAGGCAGGCGCGGTGGTGATCGACATGAGTTCTTCGGAACCTGCGCGTTCCCGTGAACTGGGCCAGAAGCTCAAGACCCTCAACCTCCAATACCTCGACGCGCCGGTGTCTGGCGGTGTCAAGCGCGCGGTGGATGGCAGTCTGGCGATTCTGGTCGGCGGCGACGAGGGCGTGATGCAGCGCTGCCGCCCGCTGCTGGATGCCATGGGCAAGAACATTCTGCACATCGGCGATGCCGGTGCCGGGCATGCCGCCAAGGCGCTGAACAACTTCGTCTCGGCAGCGGGGCTGATGGCAACCGTGGAAGCGCTGCACGTGGCGAAACGTTTCGGCATCGACCCGGACGTGATGGTCGATGTGCTCAACGCCTCCAGCGGCGGCACCAACACCTCGCTGAACAAGGCGAAGCAATTCATGCTCAGCGGCACCTTCGGTTCCGGCTTCTCGATGCAGCTGATGAACAAGGACCTGAAAATTGCCAAAGGCCTGTCCGATGCACTGGACTACCCGCTGACCTTCGGCCAGAGCGCGATCACGGTCTGGAACGACGTGGCCCAGGACGCAACGCCAGCCACTGACCATACCGAGATGTATCGCATGCTGGCCGGGGAAGGCGAGCGGGGAGGTCAGTGAATGTCACATGCATCGCGTTTTTATATTGATGGGCGTTGGGTCGAGCCTGCAGATCCAGCCTGGTTCGACGTCATCGATCCTGCGACCGAAACCGTGGTCGAGCGGCTTGCCCTGGGTGACGCCCGCGATGTCGACCTTGCCGTGGCCGCGGCCCGCAAGGCCTTGCCGGGTTACGCAGCCACCAGCGTGGCCGAGCGCATCGCCTTGCTCGAAAGGATCGTCTCGATCTACGAGCGTCGCCAGGAAGAATTCGCCCAGGCGATGCGCATCGAAATGGGCTCGCCGATCACGTTCTCGAGGAAGTTTCAGGTGCCCCGTGGCTGGCTGCACCTGAACCAGATGATCGACGTACTGAAGCGTTTCAAGTTTGAAGAAACCATGGGCAGCACCTTGATTCGCCACGAGCCGGTAGGCGTCTGTGGCCTGATCACGCCGTGGAACTGGCCGATCAACCAGATCGTGGTCAAGGTCGCTCCAGCATTGGCGGCCGGTTGCACCATGGTGCTCAAACCCAGCGAGTACTCGCCCTTGAGCAGCCTGCTGTTTGCCGAAGTGCTGGATGAAGCGGGGGTGCCGGCCGGCGTGTTCAACCTGGTGAACGGCGACGGGCCGGGCGTGGGCGCAGCGCTGTCGGCGCATCCGGACATCGACATGCTGTCGTTCACCGGCTCCACTCGCGCGGGTGTACTGGTGGCGAAATCCGCGGCAGATACCGTCAAGCGTGTGGCGCAGGAACTGGGCGGCAAGTCGGCGAACATTCTGCTGGATGACGTCAACCTGCAGGACGCTGTCACCCGTGGCGTGGCTGCGTGCTTCACCAACAGCGGCCAGTCGTGCTCGATTCCAACCCGTCTTCTGATTCCGCGAGGCTTGATGGACGATGCGATTCAGATCGCCAAGACCGCCGCGGAGGGTTACAGCGTCGGGCCGACCACAGACGAAAACACGCAATTGGGCCCCTTGGTCAACCGTGCGCAATTTCGCCGGGTTCAGGCGTTGATACAGAACGGCATCGACGAAGGCGCGCAATTGGTCACAGGTGGCGTTGGCCTGCCGAACGGCATCGAAAAAGGCTACTACGCCAGGCCCACGGTGTTCGCTCACGTCACGCCGCAGATGACCATCGCTCAGGAAGAAATCTTTGGCCCGGTGCTGTCGATGATCGCCTATGACAGCGAGGCCGAAGCAATCGACATCGCCAACGGCACACCGTACGGGCTGGCAGCGTACGTGCAATCCGCCGATCAGCAGCGCGCCCGTGATGTTGCTCGAAAACTCCAGGCGGGCAGCGTGCATCTGAATTATCCGCCGGCAGATTTCGCCGCGCCGTTCGGTGGTGTAAAGCGCTCCGGCAATGGCCGGGAGTGGGGCGAATACGGTTTGCGCGAATACCTGGAAGTGAAATCGATGGTGGGTTACGGCGCCTGATGCTTGAAGGGGATCTGGCGGCCCGACTCAAAAAAATTTGCCTGATTGCCTTGTATGACAATCAGTCGATCCTACGAATAAGGTGGTGACACGATGGAAGACAACGAACGTTTTAATCAGGGCTTCAACAATCGCAAGGAAGTGCTGGGCGACCGCCATGTCGAGAAGTCCTGGGCGGCTGCCGATGATTTCAACCGACCGATGCAGAAGCTGGTCACCGAGTACTGCTGGGGCGAGATCTGGGGCGATCCGACGCTGTCGTTCAAGACTCGCAGCATCATCAACATCGCCATGCTCACCGCCATGAGTCAGCACCATGAACTCGCCGTTCATGTGCGGGGTGCGTTGCGCAACGGCGTGACCAAGGAAGAGATCCGCGCCGTGCTGATGCAGGCGGCGGTGTACTGCGGCGCGCCGTTGGGCCTGGCGGCGTTTCGCGTGGCGTCGGAGACGATCAAGGCCTACGAGGCGGAAGTCGCCGCCACCTGAACCCTTCAACCCACCGCTGCTTGCGTCCGACAATAACTATAAGGAAACGTCATGAGCACTTACGCCCCAGCCAGATCGGTGGCTGAAACCGAACAGTCGATCGAGAAAAAAAGGAGGAACGCCATCAAGGGCGCGTTCTTCTCCGAATACATTGACATGTTCGACATCTACCTGCCGGTCGTGGTGTTGTCGCCGGTGTTGTTTTTCTTCCAGCCCACACAGTTGTCGCCGGGCATGGCGGCGATTCTCGCGTCACTGGTGTTCATTACCACCTTGCTGGGGCGACCGATTGGCGCGTTGCTGTTCGGCATGATCGCCGACAAGACCGGGCGGCGCATGGCGTCGATCTACTCGGTGTCCGGCTTTGGTGTGGTGACGCTGTTGATCGCGCTGCTACCCGGTTATGAAAGCATCGGCATCGCGTCGTATTGGGCGCTGGTGCTGCTGCGCTTCGTCGACGGGATCTTTCTCGGTGGCGGTTACACCGGCGCGATGCCGCTGGCCATCGAGTATTCCAAGAAGCATCAGCGCGGTTTCGTCGGCGGGCTGATCATCGCCGGATTCCCCCTGGCCTACGTCAGCATCAACCTGGTGGCGATGCTGATGTTCATGCTGTTCCCGCTGGACGGGCCCGGTTCGCCTTACGTGCAGTGGGGCTGGCGGATTCCGTTCGTGATCGGCGCGGTGCTGGCCGGCGTACTGGCGCTGTATTACGTGTACGCGGTGTCGGAATCGGAAATCTGGGAAAGCGAAACCGGCAACAAGCCTCGGGAAAAACTGCCTTTGAGTGATTTGCTCAAGGGCAAGAGCGGCCGCAACCTGCTGCAAGTGTTGCTGATGATGACCGGCTTCTGGCTGACCCAGAACATCATCACCATCTTCCTGCCCACCGGCCTGCTGGTGAACACCTTGCACCTGTCCGGCATGCAAGTGACCGGCACGCTGCTGATCGCCTACTCGGTGCTGTTCTTCAGCTACATCGCCTCGGGGATGATCGGGCAGAAGATCGGCCGTCGACGCTTCTTCATCATCCTGGGGCCGATCATCGCCACAGCCGGGGCCGGAATCATGTACGTGCTGGCCAACGTGCCGGGGCTGTCGCTGCCGATGATCATGACCCTGGTGTGCGTGCTGTCGGTGCTGGTGACCGCGCCGTGGGGCGTGATCGTGACCTACATCAACGAGCGTTTCGTCACCGACGTGCGTGCCACCGGCTTCGGCGTGGGGTTCAGCCTGTCGGTGATCATCCCCTCGTTCTACGCCTTCTACATGGCCTGGCTGGGCCAGTTCATCCCGTTCACCGTAACGCCCGCCGTGCTCCTGGTGATCGGCGGGGTGATCGCCACGATCGGCGCCTATATGGGGCCGGAAACCAAAGACGTCGATTTCTAAGCGTTGCCATTCGAGGAGAGCAGTCGTGGACAACACAACTCTGGGGTTCATCGGTCTGGGCAACATGGGTGGGCGCATGACGCGCTGCCTGGTGGATGCCGGGCTGAAGGTGCTCGGTTATGACACAGACCCTGGGCGAGTCAGGGCTACGGGCGCAACGGTGGCCGGCTCGGTTGCCGAGGTCGTTTCCGAAAACGCTGTGGTGCTGCTGTCGCTGCCGGACAGCAAAGTGGTCGAAGCGGTCGTCGAGGGGCCGGACGGTTTGCTTGCGCATTGCCGGCAAGGGCAGATCGTCGTTGACCTCAGCACCGCCGCTGCCAGTTCGACCATGCGCCTGCACGGCCTGTTTGCCGAACGTGGGGTGCAGTACATCGACGCCGGGATTTCCGGCGGCGCGGCGGCGGCGCAAAAGGGCGCGTTGACCCTGATGGTCGGCGGCGATGCTGCAACGGTCGACGCCCTGGCCTGGGTGTTCAAACCCATCGCCAGCAAGGTGTTTCTCATGGGTGAAAGCGGCGCCGGGCATACCACCAAGTTGCTCAACAACTTCCTCAACGCCGTCAGCCTGGCCGCCACTGCCGAAGTGATGGTGGCGGGCAAGAAAGCCGGGCTCGATCTGCACCGTTTGCTCGATGTGCTCAATGCCAGCAGCGGGGTGAACTTCGCCACGCTCAATCGCTTTCCGCACATCGTCGACGGCAATTATCTGGAAGGCGGCCTGACCGGCAAATTGATGAGCAAGGACGTGGTGCTGTACCTGGACCGCGTCCGCGAACTGGGCGTCGCGTCCCTCAATGCGTCCGGGCCGCTGGCCAGTTTCGGTCTGCAAACCGCGCTCGGTTATGGCGACCTGATCAGCAACAGAGTGGTAGACGCCATCGGTGATATGTCCGGTGGGGTGCGTCTGCACGACACAGCGAATACGACAGGAGAAAAGGCATGAAGGTTTTTCACGGCAGCGTCGAAGGCGCGATTTCCGAACAGCGTGGCGCCACCTTCACCGGCGTGGTCTGGGCCGACCCGGTGATGCCTGCCACCGATGGCGTGACCATCAATAACGTCTCGTTCAACCCCGGCGCGCGCACGTTCTGGCATTACCACGAACAAGGGCAAGTGCTGTACGTCACGGCGGGCAGTGGCTGGATTTGCCTGGAAGGCAGCGAGCCGCAACCGATTCGTCAGGGTGACACGGTGTGGATCGGGCCCAACGAGCGCCACTGGCACGGCGCAAACACCAAAAACTTCATGGTCCATACCGCCACTTCCATCGGCAAGACCGTGTGGCAGGAAGCGGTGGCGGATGCCGACTACCTGCGTTCCGCGGACTGACCGCAGAAGGGAAGAAACAGCATGAGCCTCACAGAAAAACAACAAAAAGCCCGGGGCGCCTTCGAGCGCAGCGGCGGGACCTGGAACCTGGCGTGGGACAGCATGCTGCGCCTGGACCCCGGTTTCGTCGAAGCCTATGCCGGTTTCGCCGCCGTACCCTGGCAAAAGAATCACCTGCCGAACAAGGTCAAGGCGTTCATTGCCATTGCCGCCGATGCCGCTGCGACCCACCTGTATCGCCCAGGCATTCACGAGCATCTGCGCATCGCGCTGGCCCATGGCGCCACACGAGAGGAGCTGATGGAAGTGCTGGAGTTGATCAGCACGGTCGGTATCCATGCCGCTAATGTCGGCGTGCCGGTGCTGCTGGAGGTGCTGGAAGAAGAGGGCATGCGTGATGGCCCCGAACCGCTGGATGCCAGGCGTGAAGCCCTCAAGGCCAGTTTCATCGACAACCGTGGTTACTGGCATTCGTCGTGGGAAGGGCTGCTGGAACTGGACCCCGAACTGTTCGAGGCCTATGTCGAGTTCTCGTCCGTGCCGTGGCGGACCGGCGTGCTGGAACCGAAGGTCAAGGAGCTGATGTATTGCGCGTTCGATGCGGCAGCGACTCATCTCTACGTGCCGGGGCTCAAGCTGCACATGCGCAATGCGCTGCGCTACGGCGCCACCCGGGATGAAATCATGGAGATGCTGGAGATCGTCAGCGTCATCGGCATCCACGGCGCGTTGGTTGCAGCACCCATGCTCGAACACGCGCTGGGTGAATCGCGCGCGCAGCCGAATCTGAATCGTTGAAAGACCGGAGTCATCAATGAATTACACGACTGATCACAAAAAGCAGAAACCGGATTGGCAGGACCCCGAAGTCATCGTGGTGCGTTACGGCACCCGGCAGACCACCAAGAGCGAGTGCTATTACAACTTCCGCGCGTACCGTGAGCCGGATGCGGAAATCACCATGGATTACTTCTTCTGGATCTTCCGCAACGCCGACCAGACCATCGTCATCGACACCGGCTTCAGCCCGGAGGCTGCGGCGGCGCGTCGACGTCAACCGGTGGTTTCGCCCGCCGACGCACTGGCGCGGCTGGGCATCGACCCGCTCGAAGTCAAATTGCTGGTGTTGACCCACGCGCACTACGATCACGCCGGGAATCTGGGCCTTTATCCCAACGCGAAGATTGTCATGTCGCGGCGCGAGTTCGAGTTCTGGGGCACCGACATGGGCCAGCGACCTCAGTACGCCCACCACATTGATCCGCTGGACATTCAGCGTATTCAGGCGCTGCACCGGGACGGCCGCATCACCTTGCTCGACGAGCGCCGCAATACGCTGATTCCGGGCATCGAACTGTTCGAGATCGGCGGGCATACGCCTGGGCAGATGGCGGTGGTGGTGGAGATGCCCGAAGGCCCGGTGATTCTCGCTTCGGATGCCATCCACTATTACGAAGAGCTGGAGCTGGATCGGCCGTTTGCGGTGCTCGACAGTCTGGCCGACATGTATCAGGGCTATGAGCAGATTCGCGAGTGGTTGCAGCGCCCGGGCGCTGTGGTCATACCGGGACATGACCCTGAGGTGATGAATCGCTTCGCGCCGGTGGACCCGAGTGATCCTTCGTTTGCCGTGCGTATCGATGCCAGTGGAGCAGGTGTATGAAAGGCCGCGTCGCGCTGGTGACCGGCTCATCGGACGGGCTGGGCCTTGCCATGAGCAAGGGCCTCGCTGCTGCGGGTTGCGACGTGGTCTTGCATGGGCTGGCGGCACCTGAAGACATGCGCCAGACCTGCGACGCGTTGATGCGCGCCCACGATGTCTGGGTCAGCTATGTGCGGGCCGATTTGTCGCAGCCCCATGAGATCGAGTCGCTGATCGAAGCCGCAGGGCGGGTGGATGTGCTGGTCAATAACGCGGTGGTTCGGCATTTCGCAACCCTGGAGGACTTTCCTCTGGCGCGCTGGGATCAGGCATTGGCGGTGAATCTGACCGCCGCGTTTCGCGGGATTCAGTTGGTGCTGCCTGGCATGCGCGAACGTCAGTGGGGGCGCATCTTCAATCTGTCGTCGGCCTACGGCTCCCGGGCCATTGCCAATCGCATCGACTACGTCACCACCAAGACCGCCTTGCTGGGGCTGACCCGAGCGGTGGCGGTGGAAACCCAGGGGCAGGGCATTACCTGCAACGCGGTATGCCCGGGCTCGGTGCTGACCCCGAATATCGAAGGGCGATTGACCGCGTTGATGGCGGACAGACAACTGGATCGAGAAACGGCCACGCGGCAGTTTCTGCAAGGCAAACAGGCAACGGGCCGCTTTGTCGAGGCCAGCCATGTGGCTGATCTGATCGTGTTTCTGTGCAGCGAATCCGCCGCCTCCATCACCGGCGCGACCTTGCCGGTGGATGATGGGTGGATGGCGGGGTAGGAAAGTCTTTGCCGTGCTACAGGACTGCTAGCCGAACGTTAATCTGCGTCAGGGAATCCAATGACTCACGCCTTAAGCCATCCGCTGGCTGAATTCATCGAGACCACTGCCTGGTCAGACATTCCGCCGACCGTGCGCCACGAAGCCAAGCGCGCGCTGGTCAATTATTTCGCCGTGTGCCTGGCCGGTTGCAGCGACCCTGATGTGGTCAAGGCGGTGAAATTGTTTTCCCGTTTCAATGCTGGCGGCCAGGCCCGGGTTGCAGGGCGCAGCGAATCGATTGACATGCTCAACGCAGCCTCCCTGAACGCCATGAGCGCCAACGTCTTCGACTACGACGACACCCACATTCCAACCATTCTTCACCCCACGGCTCCGGTCGCTGCGGCGTTGTTCGCGTTGGCGCAAACCCGGGATGTCAGTGGCGAACAGCTGTTGCTGGCGTTGGTGCTGGGGGTCGAGGTCGAATGCCGTCTGGCCATGGCCATTTCCCCCGAACACTACCGACGCGGCTGGCACATCACTTCCACCTGCGGCGTATTCGGCGCCGCAGCAGCGGTGGGCAAGGTGCTGGGCTTGAGCGCAGAACAGCTGGTCTGGGCCTTTGGAAACGCCAGCGCTCAAGCCTGCGGGCTGGTTGAAACCCTGGGCAGCGCGGCGAAAAGCATCGGCGTCGGCAATGCTGCGCGCAATGGCCTGCTCTCGGCATTACTGGCCCTCGACGGCTTTGCCGGGCCAGATCAGCCACTGGAAGGCGAGCGCGGCTTTCTCAATGTCTTCGGCGAGCAGCCGCGCCTCGCTGAAGTCACCAGCGGGCTCGGCGAGCACTGGGCCTTGCTCGCCAACACCTACAAGCCCTATCCCTGCGGCGTGGTGCTCAACCCGGTGATTCAAGCCTGTCTTGAGTTGTCCCGTGATCGCAGCTGGACCCTGGACGACATCTTGCGCATCGAGCTGACCGGGCATCCTTTGTTGCGTCAACGCACTGATCGCCCGGACATCGTGCTGGGCCGCCAATCCCAGGTCAGTGCGCAACACGCGGTGGCGGTCAGTCTGGCGACGGGCAGGGCGGGTCTGGCCGAATTCAGCGATGCGGCGGTGGCCGACCAGCGTCTGCGCGTGCTGTACGACCGCCTGCAGTTCATCGATGACCCCGACTATGCGGTGGAATCTGCGCAAGTGCGGATTTTCTTCAAATCCCGGGAAACCCTCAGCCGCACCATCGACGTGTCACTGGGCAGCCTCGACGCACCGCTGAGCGATCAGTTTCTCGAGAACAAACTGCGAGAGCTTGCGGCGTATGGCCGTTCGGGGTGTGAGCCGCAGCCGTTGCTCGATGCACTGTGGACGCTGGAACATTCAACCGACGCCGGTGCCGTGATGCGCCTGGCCAGTCTCTAACGATCAGGAAAAAATCATGACCGACCCACAACTGGGCTTCATCGGCGTAGGCGTCATGGGGCGTCCCATGGCGCGACGCCTGCTGCAACACGGGCATTCGCTGGTCATCTACGATAAAGATCAAGCCGCGCTGGACGAGCTGGCGGCGCTCGGCGCGCGCATCGCCGAGAGTGTCCGCGAAGTGGCCGACAACGCCGAAATCATCTTCACCAGCCTGCCCAGCCCGGCGATCTTCAAGGCGGTGGCGTTGGGCGCAGATGGCATCATCGAAGGCCGCGCAGTAAGAACGCTGGTGGACCTCTCGACCGTGGGCTCGCGCGCCGAACAGGAAGTCGCTGCAGGGCTTGCCGCCAAGGGCATCGACACGGTTGACGCGCCGGTCAGTGGAGGCGCAGCCGGGGCAAACAGCGGCAGCCTGGCACTGATGGTCGCGGGCAACCCTGCGGCGGTCGAGCGCATGCGTTCGTTATTCGATGTGTTCGGCAAGGTGTTCATCGTCGGCGAGCAGCCGGGGCAGGGCCAGTTGCTCAAACTGCTGAACAACATGCTCTCGACCACCGCCTTCGCCATCACCAGCGAAGCCTTTGTCGCCGGCGTCAAGGGCGGCCTGGACCCTGAAGTGATGATGTCGGTGATCAACGCAGGCAGCGGCAAGAATGGCGCGACCCTGGATAAATTCCCAAAGCACGTACTGCCGGGCACCTTCGATTTCGGGTTCCCTGTTTCCAGCGTGTGCAAGGACATTGGCCTGGCCATTGAGGAGTGTCAGGCCCTGGGTGTGCCGATGTGGCTGGGCAACGCTGCACGGCAACTGTGGAACGTGGCCGCGCAGCAGGACGGCGCAGGACGTGACCTGACCGAGCTGGTGCGCACGGTCGAGGGCTGGTCCAATCGCCAAAACTGACATGGAACCGGCAAGGCGCGCATGCCACCTAGGGTAACCGTTCTCAGGACTTGCCCTTCATGCCGCCTTTTTCAGCCCCGCCCGCGAGGTTTTCGAGCCTCACGTGTGCTCTGCGTCTCAGCTCCCTTGGCATTGTGGTGTTGTGCGCGAGTTGTCAGTCGTTCGATTATCCACGCCAGGCCAGTGTCGAACACACGCCACGCCTGGTGGCAGGCCTCAAGCACAGTCCTGACATGCCAACGCCGTCTTTCCCCGTGGCCTATGACGGCAGCGATATCTGGGGCCGGCTGGGGCAAGGTTTCAGTCTCGTCGACGATAACGGCATCAATCAGCGCATCGCCCGACAGCGCGACTGGCTGCTGGCAAATCCGCGATTCCTGCGTAATGCCAGTCAACGTGCCGGTCCTTATCTGCATTACATCGCCGAGTCTCTGGACCAGCGCAGGATGCCCGCCGAGCTGGCGTTGCTGCCCATTGTCGAGAGCGCCTACAACCCCAAAGCCAACTCCATCCGTGACGCCGCCGGGCTGTGGCAATTCATGGCGGCCACAGGGCGGGACTTCAATCTGAGGCAAACCGCCTGGTACGACGGTCGACGGGACGTGGTGGCGTCGAGCAAGGCGGCGATGGATTACCTGACCCGTCTGCACGATCAGTTCAACGGCGACTGGCTGCTGGCGATGGCGGCGTATAACGCAGGTGAGGGCACTGTCGCGCGGGCCATCGAAGCCAATCAGCGACGAGGCCTGCCCGGCGATTACTGGCATCTGGATCTGCCTCGGGAAACCCAGGACTACGTGCCGCGCCTGCTGGCGTTGTCACTGCTGGTGCGTGAGCCTGAAGTCTATGGGGTGCAACTGAGCCCGGTGGCGAATGCGCCGTACTTCACTGCCATTGAGCTGGCGCGCCCGGTGGACCTTGGCCGACTGGCCGCCAGCGCCGGCATCGACGAAGCGGTACTGCTGGGGCTGAACCCTGCGTTTCTGCGCAAGAAAACCGTCGACGGTCCCAATCACCTTCTCGTGCCCCGGGAACAGGCCCGGCAGTTGTCTGCAAGCCTGGCCAAAATGGTGAGCGAAGCCTCCGACGCACCAACCGAAGCGCTGGCAGTCAGTGCGACGCCGATGTCGCCTTCCGTCAGGTTGCTGCCTTGAACTGTGGTTCACCTTTTGGTCTGGTCACCAGTGTAGTGCCCCGCTTTGAGGCACGGCACGCTGCGGGAGCGGGAGTAACGAGCTTGATACACCTTTAGGCTGCTGGATAAACCTGCTACTTCGCGACGCAGTGGAGGCGCTCGCGCCATATTCTTTCATCTAAAACGCCGTGCCGAGGCTGAACTTTTTGCGGCATCTGTAACCCTCCTGATACACACCCGCGCATTGTCGGTGCGGACATATCTTGAAACATCGCAACTGTATTTCTCTGGCGAATGCACAGTCATCACCGGAGTCATGAACGTGTTCGGACCCGCTCGTTGTTTAGTTGGATCCCGATTCTGGTTCCCGGCGTTAAGTCGCAAACCTTTGCCTGGTTTATCATTCCCAATACAAGCGTAGTGCCACTGAAGGCCCCGGAAATCACGGGTTCTCGACGAAGCTCGCTGAAAGGATAAAGCGCTGTTCGGAAAACCGAATGTCCTTAGTTGGATTTCCGAACAGTGGCTCAATACTGTTTTTTCCTGATTTTAAAGTTTTAGTTGGCGAGCGAGAAAACTCTGGCCAACAGGTCGTCAGTTGTTTGCGGTGATCGTGGGTGGGCGTATTAATTGATCTCTATAACAGTGAGTTTGAAATAAGCAATCAATTACTGCGGCGGTGCCGTTAAAAGCGATGAGGCCGCGGCGCTCATTCTTGAAGTTGTCTATTCAGTATGGCGATGTTTTGCAAAAACGAACTCAACGATCCAACGCTCGGCGCTGGATTTCTAGCGAGGCCCTGCCTGCCACGGCCTGGACGCACCAGCACGGAGCATAACCCGTTGATTGTTAATGTATTGTGATACTCAATGAGCATTGTCGCTTCCTCGATGCCAGCCAATAAAACAATGAAGTCGTGCAGGCAAGTCCTAAATTTAAATAGGCGTTTGAAAGCCTTTGCGCAAACATTAGTTACGCCGGAAAGTGGGGTCATATTGATATCACTGGCTTAACCTTGTGAACCTGTTCTCATCGGGGTCGGGAACTAAAATTAAATATTGATGCCTGTGTAATGCGTGGTACTAATAACTCGCTTGCACCCAATTTGAGAGGTATCGATGAAGGAAGAAATCGATGTAAGCGGCTGTGCGTCTTTAGGGGAAAAGGCACCGCTGGATATTCAGCAGATTGCATTGAATACCGCGAGTCTGAGCATGGATTTACTCTTGTGCGGGGAGACAGGGACCGGCAAGGACACGTTGGCCAAACGCATTCATGAGTTGTCTGGTCGGACAGGTTCTTTTGTCGGCATGAACTGCGCGGCGATTCCTGAGTCGCTGGCGGAAAGTCAGCTGTTCGGCGTGGTCAACGGTGCGTACACCGGGGTCAATCGATCACGGGAGGGGTACATCGAAGCAGCCTGCGGCGGGACGCTGTATCTGGACGAAATCGACAGCATGCCCCTGAGCCTTCAGGCCAAATTGCTGCGCATTCTGGAAACCCGCGGAATCGAACGGCTGGGCTCGACCGCATTCATCCCCGTGGACCTGCGAGTTATCGCCTCGGCGCAGCGACCGTTGGATGAACTCGTGGAACAAGGGCTGTTTCGGCGCGACCTGTATTTCCGCCTCAATGTGCTGACTGTTCAGATGCCGGCCTTGCGCAAACGTCGCGAACAGATCCTGCCGTTGTTCGACCAGTTCACCCAGAGCATCGCTCGCGAGTTCGACCGTCCGGTCCCGATGCTGGACAACGGTCTGGTGCAAGTCCTGCTGAGCCATGCATGGCCTGGCAATATCCGCGAACTGAAATCTGCCGCCAAGCGTTTTGTGTTGGGTTTCCCATTGCTGGGCGCCGATCCCGTACCGGATCGTGATCCTGAAACCGGCCTGAAGACGCAACTGAGGGTCATCGAAAAAATGCTCATCGAGGACGCCCTCAAGCGCCACAAACACAGCCTGGACGCCGTGGTGCAGGAGCTGGAAATCCCCAGACGGACCTTGTATCACCGCATGAAAGAGCTGGGCCTGGCCTGCCTTGGCGGTGCCGATCCGCTGTTTTCCTGACGTCTGAATGGCGGTTGTCTCGCGAGTTGTCTGTAAAGCCCGCTGCACTGGCGCTTGAAGTATCAGAGGTCGTGGATGAGTGTGTACGATTTTTTTGATGAACAGCTGGAAGACGACAACCATGTGCCGAATCTGACGGTGGTTGCCCAGAGCATTTCGCAATTGGGGATCGACGTGTTGCTGTCGGGTGAAACCGGCACCGGCAAGGATACGGTGGCGCAGCGGATCCACGGGTTGTCGGGGCGCAAGGGACGCCTGGTGGCGATGAATTGCGCGGCGATTCCCGAGTCGCTGGCTGAAAGCGAACTGTTCGGAGTTGTGAGTGGTGCCTATACCGGTGCCGATCGCACGCGGGTTGGTTACATCGAGGCCGCGCAGGGCGGGACCTTGTATCTGGATGAAATCGACAGTATGCCGCTGAGCCTGCAGGCCAAGCTGCTGCGGGTGCTTGAAACCCGGGCGGTGGAAAGGCTCGGTTCGACCACGCCAATTGCGCTCGATGTCTGTGTGATTGCGTCGGCCCAGCACAATCTGGATGAATGGGTGGAGCAGGGCAGGTTTCGGCGTGATCTGTATTTTCGGCTCAACGTCCTGACGTTGAAACTGCCGCCGCTGCGGGTTCAGCGGGAGCGGATCATTCCGCTGTTTCGTCGCTTTGCGCAGGTGGCGGCGCGCGAGTGCGGTGTGTTGATGCCGGAGGTGAGTGCGGTGTTGCGGCATGTGCTGTTGAATCATGACTGGCCGGGCAATATTCGCGAGCTGAAGTCGGCGGCCAAGCGGTTCGTGTTGGGATTTCCGTTGCTTGGTGGGGAGCAGGGTGAGGAGCGGGAGTCGTCGACAGGGTTGAAGTGGCAGTTGCGGGTGATCGAGAAGGTACTGATTCAGGCAGCGCTCAAACGGCATAACAACAGTATCGATGCGGTGAGTCAGGAGCTGAATATTCCGCGGCGTACGCTGTATCACCGGATGAAGGAGCTGGATGTTTGATGGCGTTGGGATTGGCAGGTGGTTTCGGCAGTTGGACGGTGTACATATCCGTTTTCGGTGGTGGCGCTGTTTTTGGGACTGGCTAACGCCAGACCTGTTTCGCCTTCGGCGAGTTACTTGAAAAGACACCAAGTAACCAAGTGTCCTTGCTCCTGGTTGGGTTCCTCCTTCGTCGGAATACCCTCACTCCGGCGACGCTCCGTGGGCCCGCGCCGAAAGGACATCCATGTCCTTGCGGCGCTCTCGCGGCATCCATGCCGCTCGGCCCACTCCACGCCGCCTGCGTTCAGCCTGCACCCAAGTCGCGATGTGTGGCGTCTGATCTGACGTG
>Ga0308159_1001220_pt1 | contig 40362 bp, 32 predicted proteins | sample PhyCR1_FD_201040 | JGI IMG/M metagenome (GOLD analysis project Ga0308159, IMG submission 201040) | Phyllosphere microbial communities from UC Gill Tract Community Farm, Albany, California, United States - DLSLC.R1 | ecosystem: Host-associated > Plants > Phyllosphere > Unclassified | place: USA... | reverse complement strand
CGCTCCCACAGGTATCGAGGCGAACACATCATCTGTGAACGACCCGAAAACCTGTGGGAGCGGGCTTGCCCGCGATTGGGTTTTGGCTTCAGCGCAAAATAAGCATCAAACGCGGAAGTGGCTGACCATCTGCTGCAACTGACTACCCAGACGCGCCAGTTCAACGCTCGACGCGGCGGTTTCATCACTCGCCGCTGCGGTCTGTTCAGACACGTCGCGCACGTTGATGATGCTGCGGCTGATCTCTTCGGCCACGGCGCTTTGCTGTTCGGCAGCGGCGGCGATCTGCTGGTTCATCGACTGGATGTTCGACACCGTGCGGGTGATGTTTTCCAGCGATGCACCGGCCTTGCGGGTCAGGGCGACGCTGCTGTCGGTCAGCGCGCGGCTGTTGTTCATCACCGCGGAGACTTGCTGAGTGCCGTTCTGCAAACCAGCAACCAGACCTTCGATTTCCTCGGTGGACTTCTGCGTACGCTGGGCCAGGCCACGAACCTCATCGGCCACCACAGCAAAACCCCGACCGGCCTCACCGGCGCGGGCGGCTTCGATGGCGGCGTTCAGCGCCAACAGGTTGGTCTGTTCGGCCACGGCTTTAATCACGTCCATAACGCTGCCGATCTTGTCGCTTTCCTGTTGCAGCACGCTCATTGCTTCGGTCGAACGCACCACTTCGCTGGCCAGACGCTCGATCTGCGCGATGGCCTCATTCACCACCTTGTCGCCTTCACGGGCTTCACCGTCCGCCGCAGCGGCGGCTTGCGAGGCTTCTTCAGCGTTGCGCGCGACTTCCTGCACGGTGGCAGTCATCTCGTGCATGGCAGTAGCAACCTGATCGGTCTCGACCTTCTGGCTGTTCACGCCGGCGCTGGTTTGCTCGGTCACGGCCGACAACTCTTCAGCAGCGCTGGCGATCTGCGTGACGCCGTCGCGGATACCGCTGATCAAGTCGCGCAGGGTCACGCCCATGCGCGCAATGCCTTGTTGCAGCACGCCGAGTTCGTCGCGACGCGTGACGGTCACGTTCTGGGTCAGGTCGCCGCTGGCGATGCGCTCAACCACGGCCAGAGTTTCTTGCAACGGACGGGTGATCTGGCGGGTGATGATCACTGCCGCAATCACGCCCACCAGCAACGCCAGCAGGGTGCTGATCAACTGGAAGGTGCGCGCCTGGGCGCTTTCAACGTCACGACGGTCGAGCTGAATCTGATACAGCTGTTCGCTCAGGGACACGATGGTGTTGCCCTGATCGGTCATTTCCTTGCGCGCCTGCACCGCTTCGCCGTTGGCATTCTTGTAAGCCATCAGCGAGCTGCGGTAGCTGACCAGCGCGGTCTCCAGCTGACGCAGCGCGTCTTGCTGGGTCGACGCAAAATAGCTGTTCAATGGCTTGAGGCTGGCAAGCGCCGCATCGATCTGGCCGACGGCTTTCTGCTCGGTTTCGGCATTGCTGGTGGCGGTGTAGCCGCGCACTTCGTAGCGCGCGAGGATGAAGGCTTCCTTGGCCGCCGTGACCGCCTGGAACTGTTCGAAACGCTGCTCGCTCATGTCCATCTGCTGCACACGCTTGCTGATCGATTCAATGAGCTCGTACGCGGTCGCGGCGTTGGCGCTCATGCTGTCGCGGGCGCTGTTGCCGGTGCGATAGGCGTTGCGCATCTTGTTCAGCGACGTCTGGTATTCGGCAATGGTCGCGGCCTGCTGCTTGAGCAGTTTGACGTTTTCCGGGCTCTTGAATTTGCTGATCAGCGCTTGCTGCTGAGCGGCGAAACCGTCGAGGGTGGTCTGCACGTTCTGCGCGGCGGTTTCATCGCCATTGGTCAACATGTATTGCAGGCGCACCACGCGCAGTTTGGTCAGGCCGCTGTTGAGCTGGGTGATGTCGCTCATCCAGTTGCTGCGGTCGATCAGCCCGCCAAGGCTGGTCCAGCCGGTCAGGGCCAGAACGCACGTCAGGGCCAGCACCAGGCCGAAGCCCAGGCCCAGTTTCATGTTCACGCTGATGTTGCCGAACCAGCTATTCATCAAAAATCCTCCAGAAACGTTGGGTTTCTTGGTCGTCAGTTAAGCTGGAAGATTGTTGTTCTTTTGAGCCAGCAGGGGTGTAAGCAGGACTGTATCGGCCGCAAATCCGAGAGCTGAAAGGTTTTTTGTCTTGCGGTACGGAACGCCCGCCGCCAAGACTTTTTTCACATGGGTTTCACTGGCTGGGCACACCATGCTCTGTACCTTCGCCGCATCGAATGACAGCAGATGCATTGCGGCGAGGCGGCTTTTTGTGGAATTGAGACTGAACCTGTTCGGCGTCAAACGCGCGATCGATTTGCGCGTATTGGCGCGCTTTCGCGATACCTGGGTGGTGCTGGCGGCATCCGTATTGGTGATCCCGCTGACCCTGTGGTTGCTGGCGCCGACAGCGGTGCCGGACCTGGCCCATGGCAATGTCGCCGGGGCGCAGGCATTGGCGCAGGACTGGGCCCAAGGCGACGTGATCGCGTTGGTGCGCCATGTCGAGCGCTGCGATCACTCCCGAGCGCAATGCCTGAGCGGCCACGACGGCATCACCGAGCGCTCGCGCAGTGTCGCCGTCGCAGTCGGTGCCCGCTTCGAGCAACTGGGCTTGAGCAACGCCGACATCTATAACAGCCCGTCGATGCGCACCGTGCAGACCGCCGGCTACATGTTCAACCACGCCGCCAGCGGTGATGACTGGCTGATCAACTGCCGCGGACGCATGCTGCAGGACGCGCTGGCGCACAAAGTGCCTGGCCGCAATCTGATCTTGGTGACGCACAGCGAGTGCATGGCGCAAATCGAAAAAGACCTGAACGTACCGGCCTCGAGCGCGGGTTACGGCGCGTCGCTGTTCGTTTCCGCAGCCAACACCGCAGCGCCAAAAATGCTCGGCTTTATCGAAGCTTCCGACTGGCGCACGGTGACCACCCGATGAAATCTCGTTTCTATGCTTACAACTTTGGCGTTCCATTGCTCTGCGCAGCGCTGGTGTTCCTGATGTTCGACATGACCGGTATCGACATTGCCATCAGCAACCTGCTGTTCGATCCGCAGACCCAGACGTTCCCGATCGACAAGATCCACTTCTTCGAAAGGCTCACCCATAAATGGGCACGGAACATTCCCGACTGGACCGCAGAAATCGCCCTGATCGGTGCGCTGCTCTCAGCGATCTGGCCGCTGGCCAACCCGCAAAAGCGCCCACGCCTTGGCGCATTGCTGCAACGAAGCAAAGTCGCGCCACTGCTGCGATTCTGCGCGGAACACCGTAGGGATTTTCTGTTTGTGGTCGTCGCTTTTGCGGTGTGCACCGGCGTGATTCATTTCCTCAAATCCCACACCAGCGTGTACTGCCCGATCGAAACCACGCTGTACGGTGGAAAAATGCCGCACATCGAATGGTACGAAAACTTCCAGTTATTTCATGAGGCGGGCAGTGGTCGGTGCTGGCCGGGTGGTCACGCGTCGGGCGGCTTTACCATGCTGGCGCTGTACTTCGTCGCGCGTCGTTATCAATGGCGTTTTTCCAGGGCCATCCTTTGGGGCTCGCTGTTGCTGGGATTCATCTATGGCACCACCCGCGTCCTGCAAGGTTGGCACTACATGTCCCACACGCTGTGGGCGGGCATCTTCGTCTGGCTCGCCTGTTTACTGACAGCGCTGGCGTTCTACGGGCGGGCACGGTTGGAGTTGCCGGTGATGGGCCGGCGTGAGCAAGCGCTCAACCGAGTCGCCGCGACCAGCGCTTGTCCGGCGTTTCGAACAGCGGATTGACCAGCGCCGTCAGCACATGATCCTGCCAGCGCCCGGCAATGTTCAGGTACGCCTTGGCGTAGCCTTCTTTCTCAAAACCCAAACGCTCCAGCAGCCGCGCACTGCGCTCATTGCCGGGAATGTAGTTGGCCATGATTCGATGCAGATTCTGCGTATCGAACATATAGCCGATACCAGCCTCCAGCGCCTCGGCCATCACGCCCTGACCCTGATGTTTTTCATCCAGGTGATAACCCAGATAACACGCCTGAAAAGCCCCGCGAATCAGACCGCTGAAATTGCACGCGCCGATCATCTGCTGACCATCCAGCGTCAACAACGCGAAATGCATCGCCAGTCCGGCCTCGAAGGCACTGGCCTGAATATCGAGGCGTCGACGAATCTGCTCGGTGGAAAAGTATTCGGTGGTACGAATCGGCGACCACGGCGCCAGGTGACGCTGATTGCGCTGGTAGAACGCACTTTCCAGCTCAGCCTGATCCGGATCGAGAATCGCAAGCGTCAGGCGCTCGCAGGGCAGGGTCAACAGCGGCATCGGACGCTCCGGCGCGAGGAATCTGCCCGCAGAGTCGCGCAATCACGAGGTGACGGCAAGTCGGGGCGTGGCAGGGACTTTCTTCCAGGCAAAAAAAAGCCCGCAGGAGCGCGGGCGAACCGTAGTTTCTTGAATGAGCGAGAGGACTGTACAAGGGTTGGCCGCCCAGGAGCAGTGAATAAAAATTCATCTCGATGGGTGGCTGATAGCGCTGTCCCGAACCCTTGGAAATCAAGGCGTTTGGCGACTCAGTGGCGCGTTTCCGGCCCGGCAGCCGACGGATCAAGATTGTCCCGCGCCCGACAAACCAGCATCTCCGCCATCGCACTCAGCTGCTTGATCGCCACCGCCACATGATATTTCGAACCGTCGAACTCATCGGCAAACGTGGCGCTGATGGCCGCGAGAGAATCGAGGATTTCGCTGGCATGGTTGAGCAACGTCAGCGTGTCGACATCTTCACGCACCTTGATCAGTTGGTTGAGCGGCAAGGTCCGTCGGCGCCGGCTTGGCATCTCGCGGCGTGGGATGGCAGTGGAGGGGGCGACAGGACTGGCGGTCAGCGCATCGGCCGAGACCGGGCCAACCAGCGTGAGCCGGGTGATTTTCTTCATGATGGAGCTCCGTGGGTGAACATTCACAGCGATTCAACTGCCAGACCGTCCGCTGGATGGCAGGAATGGAGGAGGGTAACGGTGAGGGGGAGGGAGCGCCAGTTCATGGGAGTCGACGCGGGTTGAGGGAAAAGTCCTAGGAGTTGGATATGTAGGACGAGGGGAGATGTGGATGAGTTCTGATTGACGGGGAAAGGGGATCTGCAGATACGACAAGGCCCGCACTTGGCGGGCCTTGTCGATGAGAGTGGCCCGGGGTAATTGAAACAAGTCGGTATATATCTGTTTTTTCTAGTTAATAATTTATTGCTCAACTTGCTTGGAATACCAGTTGGAACGCAGCGTGGTCTGGATTTCGATGGATGTTGGTTGATGAGCTCAGCCAAGCGACTCATCAAAGTAATCGCTGTCGAGCTTTGGCACCTTGTAAAGCTGCGAGCTGACACCGACCTCGTGATCCAACATCAGATTGACCAGGCGCTTACCGTCGACCAGTACAAGCCCTTCGACCGATATCGCGAACTCGACCGCTTGGGCAGTGAAGCCTGAGGTAGTGATGAATACACCACGTTTGGCTTTCTGCCCTTCCAGTGCGCCATAGAATGCCTGCAAATCGGGGCGCCTACAGTGCTCTGCCAGCGCTTGGCCTGCACGTAGACTTTTTCCAGCCCAATGCGTCCAGCGAGATCACGCCGTCAATGCCGCCGTCGCCACTACCCCTGATTTGCTGCAGCGCCTGACGGTTCGCGCCGTAGCCGAGGCTGTGCAGGACGTCGAGTACGATGTGCTCGAAGCGCGTCGGGCTCGCTTGCAACAGGCTGTCCAGCAGGTCGGCCGCAACGCTGGTACGCAGTTCGAGTATGGCTTGGTTCAGCCTCTCCTGCGGGCTGCTAGTGGCGAGGTCGGTCTGGACAATCGGCGTTGACGTGTCGTTGTTTTCATCCAGCGAGGCGGCGTCTGGCGCTGTCTTCAGCTTCACGCTCATGAAGTTCAAAGCTAGATGCTCGACCTGTTCTGCGCTCAACGGGGCAGGGTTGGCCTGAGCGAATGCGCGGCCGGTGTCGGTCAGTTGCCAGTAGCCACGCTTTGCGCTGCTGGAATAACCGGCGCGCTTCAGCCGATCATGCGCCCAGCCTGAACGGTTCTTGTAGGTGGCCTGGCCACTGGCGATGGTCTCCTGCCGCTGCTCCTCGCTTAGACCAAGCATCACGGAGGCCGCTTCATGGGCCTCGCCCGCGGTGGCACCCTCCGCGTGGGCGGCGAGAAAACGCAGGATGGGCTCGATGAACTGGTCGTAGGTCGGAACTGTCATGGCTTTTTCTATTCCTGATAAAGGCTTAGTTCAACGTAGCAGCTCGGCGACCACGCTTTGCCTTGGGCGCGGTGGCACGTTGGGCCTTGATGCGCTCCAGCAGCACGCCAGCTGGTTCGTCGTTAGGGGCCTGTGGCACCAGCTCGCCGCGGAAGGCTTTGGCAAGGATGCTTTGGGTTAGGCGGTCGATACGTGCCTGGGCTGCTTTGACGCGGGCTTCGAGTTGGTCGGCGAAGGTGAAAAGTTGCTCGACGCGGTGGACAATTTCGGTTTGTTCGTCGGCCACCGGTATTGGAAGTTTCAAAGCTGAAACCTTCGAGATGCTCAGCGTATGCAGACCCGTAGTGGATTTTGCAACCTCTACTAGTTGCTTACGCCCTTGAGGTGAAAGCAATTGATATAGAGCGAACTTAGGGTGCACTCCGTTATTTGCGCGCCATCTAATTAAGTGGTTTTGATGACAGCAGTCTGGAATTTCATTGTTCCATATGGCGGCTCGCCCGATATGATCGAGACTGCCATTACCTTCAACGATCAGGACGTCACCAGAAACAAGCCGGGTTTTTTCGAATTCTTTCTCGGTAAGGCCGATTTGCGTGACGTCATCGAGATTTAGATTATTTGCATGTACGTTGGCTACTCGTAGATAAGGTTTTGCTAAAGGAAGTGCTCTTCGTTTTGAGTTCTTAGTTAAGCCTCCAGAAACCTCCCCTGCATCCCCAAATGTAAGTTGCTTCCATTCAGCTTTCGAGTGTTGAACCCGCCACTCCTCCGTTAACCTCCCAGAAACAGCGGCAGCGAGTACGGATTGGCGGAGACGCTTAAGTAGTGCGGGGATGCCATCGATGCGGGCTTTCAGGGTATCGACTTGAGCCAGTAGTTCGTCGAGCTTGGCGGCGATGCGGGTTTGTTCTGCGAGTGGAGGCAGAGGAATGACAAGCTCTTTGAGTTTTGAGCCGTTTACGTTTGGCTGACCGATTCCTGCACTGAACCCCGTAATTTGCCGCCAGTAATCTTGGGATCGGAAGTAAAGTGAAAGATAGCCTGCAGCTTCTGGTCGCATACAGCGCACACGAATTAAGTAAGAAGCGAAAACTGCGTCAGGAATTTCACCCTTAATCAGAAAGCTCTTCCCAACAGTTGCCCCTGTTCTCGCAAACACAAGGTCGTTTTCTTTGAGTAAGTATTTATCCGCCTGCTCGGAGTCTATCTCGCAATATGGAACGGAGCTCCACAATACCTCGTTTTCTTGGATGTCTGTGATTCGCAGCAGGTGCGGGCCGGTCCTCTCTCTTGTAGAGGAGGCCGTGTATCCGTAGCTAATGTCCTCGGCTAAGTCGACGAGCCGCGCTGTTGTCCAATTGTTTGGAAGTTCACTCATTATAGGTACCTACTTCCAATCCCATCACTTGCGCCATCAATTGCTTCTGCGCCGCCACTTCATCCCCCGCCCCCAGAGCCTTCATAAGCTCTTCCAGCTCATGCAGCGCCTCGGTCAGTTCAGCCATGGCCTCTCCTGCTAATACTTCCGGAGCGGGCAGGTCGGCGGCATCCAGGCTGCTGTCGTCCTTTAGCCAACTGAGGTCCAGCGAGTCACCACGTTCGTTGCGAATGTAATCGCGGGTAAAACAGCGGAAGCGGCTGGTCTCACCAATACCCTCGACGTTTTCCGCGCGAAGGCTTCCGCCGTTGAGATCATCGCCATAGGCATCCTCAAATGGCTTGAGGTGGGTAGGCCCGAAGGGAGTGCGCTTGCCAAAGCTAGGCATATTGCTACGCAGGTCATAGATCCAAACACGCTTGGTGCAGCCTTCCTCCTGACGCGGATTTTCCACGGTGCCCTTCTGGAAAAACAGCACGTTGGTCTTCACACCCTGAGCATAGAAAATACCGGTAGGCAGACGCAGGATCGTGTGCAGGTTGCACTTCTCCATCAGATCGCGACGTACGTCGGTGCCGACGCCAGCCTCGAACAGCACGTTATCCGGCAGCACCACGGCGGCACGCCCACCGGGTTTGAGGCCACGATAGATGTGCTGGAGGAAGGCCAACTGCTTGTTGCTGGTGTGGTACGTGAGGTCGTCGCGTGTCGGGCCGCCGCCGCCCTTGGCGGTACCGAACGGCGGGTTGGAAAGGATGATGTCGACTTTAGGCAGGCTGGCGCCGGTCTGGCCGAGGGCGTTGCCCAGGTGCACCACACCTTCCTCATCGCCTTCCATGCCATGCAGCAAGGTGTTCATCAACGCCAGTCGACGAGTGCCAGGCACCAGTTCTACGCCGATAAAGGCACGATTGCGCTGGAAGGCTTGTGCCTTCGCGTCCAGGTCGTAGTGGTCATCGGTTTGGCTTTTGATGTAGGCGTCAGCTGCAATCAAAAAACCTGCAGTCCCGGCGGCCGGATCCTGAATGGTCTCCCCCGGCTGCGGTTTTATGCAGCGGATAATGCTGTCGATTAGCGGACGCGGGGTGAAATACTGGCCAGCACCGGACTTGGTCTCGCTGGCGTTCTTTTCCAGCAAGCCCTCATAGAGATCGCCCAGCCCGTCCTCGCGGGCGCTGAACCAGTCGATGCCGTCCAGGCTCTTGATCAGCTGTTCGAGGTGACGCGGTTGCTGAAGGCGGGTCTGGGCGTCGGCATAGATAGCAGCGATCAGCGGGTCCGGGTTTTTGCCAAGGTCCAACAGCATCTGCCGGTAGTGATCGAGCAGGGTCACGCCGGACTTGCCAGCCAGGTCTGGCCAGCGCGCGCCTTCGGGCAGTTTGTGGCCGAAGTTCTCGTTGTTCTGAACCTGTTCGTATTCCATCTTGATGAACAGCAGCAGAACGAGCTCGGTGACGTAGTCGCTGTAGTTGATGCCGTCGTCACGGAGGACGTCGCAGAGGTTCCAGAGTTTCTGAACGATATCGGAGTTGGTCATGGGGTACCTGTGGCGAAATGTGTAAAGCGCCAGATTGCGCTGGTGCAAAAAAGTGGTTGTCTGGGCTCAGTCGTCTGAGGAACGTTGTTCAGCCTTTAGCACACGGCCGGCCGCAGTCAGGCGGTAGCGTTGTTTGCTGCTGTTGGGCTTGTCCGGAATGGTCATCTCGACCACGCCAAGCGCCAGTAATGGGGCCAAAACCTGCTCGCGGAACTTGCTACGGTTGCTGCGCCCGACGAAGGTCATCAGCTCTGGCGCAGAGTGATCGCCTGCCATCCTGTACAGCAGCGTTAACTGCTCTTGCTGCAAAGGCAGGCGAGTATCGACCTGTTGTCCTTCGACAGCGGACTCGGTCCCTACTTGGTCCCTACTTAGGCCCGACTTAGTCCCTACTTGGTCCCCGCTTGGGCCCGAAAGAGGCCCTTTTTCAATGGCGCGCTCAATCACCACCTTGAACTGATCACTCTGCCGGTCGTCCTCCAGCCGGATCATTGGCCACGCATCGATAGCGCGCGGGATGCCGGTGCCCAAACCGCGATAGGGGAGAATGTGCACAGCGTGGGAGGTGAGCGTCGGGTTACGGCGGTTGGACAGGCCGAACCGGATTTTCTCGGTATCGAGCACGTCAGGCAGGTGCCCAGGGCTGATCAATTCGATGCGGTCGGCGAAGATCATGATCCGGATGGAGGCGCTGACAAAGTAATCACGGTGGATCAGGGCATTGACCAGCAGCTCTTCGAACACTTCCTCCGGCACTTCCAGCTGGCCGAGGGAATTGAAGCCCTGCTGGCGTTGCACATGGCGCAGGTTACGTTTGATGAAAGCGAGGCTGCGGCGGTATTGCTCCGGCAGGTTGCCGTCGATGTCTTCGCTGTCGAGGTAGTGGCGGTCATGCAGCACCGTACCCGGAAACGCCACCGCTTTGATGTCGAACGCAGGGCACAGTCGTTGTGGCGTTCTGCCGAAGAGCAACAAACCGGCCAAGTTAGGTATGCCGCCGCTGGCGAGGCCGAGGTTTTCCAGGATTTGGATGGTTTCCAAACCTGCTTGCTCGGGGCTTTGCCGAAAACGATGTTGGAAGTAATCGCCCAGCGCCTGAGTGTCGATATCCGTCACGCTGCAGCCCGCGACCGGTACCGCATCGGCGCGCACCAGCCCGGCTTGCTGGAATAAACGCTGTAGCTCTTCGCGCGCCGTGACCCGGCGTTTATCGGCCCCGTTCTTGACCCAGATGCGACCCTGGTTGTCGACGTAGGGTTTGTTCAGTCCTTGTTCGACTGTCACCACCATGACCAGTCCGTGCTCGGTCTGAAGGTTACTGGATAATGGATTGATCGCCGGGCGGACATTCTGTGAGGCCGCGTTGGAGAGCAACTGATTAAGTCGCGCAACGTCGATGCTACCCAGCCCGCTAAACTCCCCTGAGTCCTCTACGCCAATTATCAGATAGCCACCCGACGTATTGGCGAACGCCACCAACTCGGCTGCCAAGGCATCGATATTGTTGAAATCACGCTTGAACTGATGGCGACTGTCCTCACCACGTGCAAGGATCTGATGAAGCTCGGCAAGGGTCATTGAACTTCTCTAGGTGTTGCGGTCGATAAATCGGTAGCAGGAGGCATTATTCCTCATGAAGGAGGGCGGTGGCCAATCCGACAGTCCGGATCGGCCTCACCCCGTTTGTGCCCAGAGGTTATCATTCAGGGCATCTAGCACCGCGGCGAGGTTGCCGCCGAGCATCTTGTCCAGCCGCTTGCTCCCGCCATCATTTCTGAACGCTTCACCAATCTGCTTCTCGTCAATAACCACTTCGTGCACTAGTTGTCTGGAAAGGCGGTCCAGCCACTTACGCTGGACTTGAGTCCATGGGTGCAGGGCGTAAATAGTCTCCATCGCTTTGGTTACGCGCTGTTCGAATGGCAGCAGCGCCCCCCCGAGGGCTGCGCGGCGGATGAAGCCGACGATGCTGGCCGCGATCTCCTGGTTGGTCTGGTTACGCCAGGCGCTTTGCAGGTTCACCTCGCTGTAACCATGGCCGTCGAGCAACAAGCGCACTTCGCGCAGTTGTTCGCGGGTGAGATCTTGCGGGCGGTTGACCACTACCCCCAGGGCCACCGACTGGTTCAGCTGATTCCTGACGAAGTCATTGAAGCTTTCCAGATAGTCGGCGGGCTTATGGTAATCGCCGTAGTTCTGCTCACGGGTCATCAGTTCGTCCGTGTGGGTGGAGATCACCGGGTAGTTCAGCGACCCCAGCAGGGCATTCACCGTGGCGAGCTGGTTGAGCAATTGAGCATGCTGTTGAATGAACTGGGCCGCTTGCTGCGGACCGAGCTTGTGCAGGTGCTGGTGCAGTTTGTCGGGGGCTACGCCCCAGATATCTTCCAGTTCAGCGAGCTTGTCCTTGAGGATTGGCTTCTGCTCGGCTTTATGGGTGGCTTTGCGCAGGATGCGCATGACCCGCTGGCTCAGTTGGTCCAAAACGTCGTGGGCATGGCTGGTGTCTGGCAGGTTGCCCGGAGCATCGAGGCTGGCCGGGTTGGTCAGTTCACTGACCAGTTGTTCCAGGCTGATGTTCGGGTCCTTCACCAGCGGCTTCATTGTATCGACTGGTTCGAGCGCTGCGTACAGATCAACGGGATCGTAGATCTTGAAGACCGTCTTGCCGATGTCATCGCAGCGGCGAGTCGCGCGGCCCTTCATCTGTTCGTAGAGAATGCGCGAACGCACCCGGCGCATGAACACCAAGTGGCAGATGCGCGGCACGTCGATACCGGTGGTCAACAAGTCGACCGTGATGGCAATGCTCGGGTAGCGCTCGTTCTTGTACTGGCGGATCAGTTGTTTGACCTTGTCACTCTGCCCAGTGATGATTTGTACAGCCGCCTGGTTGTAATCCTCGTCGTGAACGTTCTTGAAGGCTTCGTCCAGGAGGGTTTTCACCCGCTCGGCATGCGCCTGGTTGACGCAGAAGATCATCGTTTTTTCGTCGCCCAACGGGTCGAGCTCTTGTGCCAGTTGCTCGCAGATGACCTTGTCGAAACCGGGCGTAATTACGCGACGATTGAAGGACTCGATTTCGAAGTCGAGTTCGTCCTCGAGTTCGGCGACATCCACTTCGCCAGTGCTCGTATCGATGACGCTGACGCTCTCGCCCTTCGCAAAGTGAATGCCGTTATCACTCAGTTGGGTCTTGTAGCGGATGGGCGGTTCATGATCGATCAACCAGTCGTCAGCCACGGCCTCACGATAGCTATAGGTGAATATCGGGGCACCGAAGACTTCACTGGTGTGCTTGGCTGGCGTGGCTGTGAGGCCGATGCGGCAGGCGTCGAAGTAATCGAGCACGCGGCGATACTGCGACAGGTATTGGTTGAAGTCGCGCACCATCAGCTCGCCCTCAGTCATTTCCTGGTCGAGGGTGTAACCGCGGTGGGCTTCGTCGACGATGATGCAGTCAAAGGCATCGATGGGCGGCGGAGTGTCTGACTGGAAGATGCGCATGACCATGGCCTGCACAGTGGCGACCTGGACCCGTGTTTCTGCTTCGGCAGCCATGTCGCCGAGTTCTTTGATGTTGTAGATTTGCGCCAGTGTGTGGCTCTTTTCCAGCGTCGCTTCGTTGAAGGCTTCGATGGCCTGCTGCCCGAGGGCGCTGCGATCTACGAGGAAAAGAATACGGCGAAAGCGCTCGGCCTTCAGCAAGCGGTACACCAGGCCAATGATTGTGCGCGTTTTGCCGGTCCCTGTGGCCATGGCCAGCAGGCATTGGCGGCGATTGGCCGCCAGCGCTTGCTCGACGGCGCGGATGGCGTTCTCCTGATAGCCCCGAAGCTTGAGATAGCCGAAGCCTTCCTGTTTTAGCATCGCTTCGGCGTCTTCAGTGTTGCGCTTGAGCAGGTCGAGCAGGCCGTCTGGTGTGTGGAAGTCCTGCAACGGCCGGCGCAGATTGGCCGGGCTGCGCAAGTCGCGGAACCAAATGCCGGACAGCTCGGCGAGTTGTTTAATGTAGGGACGACCATTGCAGGCGAACGCGAACGGGACTTTGAAGTGGTCGCCCTGGCCGTCGGCCCAGCCCTCGCTCTGCCCGGCCGGTTGCAGATCGTTTGTCACGATCAACTGGCGTGAATAGCGCTCGGCTTGGGAGATGCGGTCGGCTATGTTGACGCGCTTACGCTTGGCTTCGACTATGGCAACCGGCATGAGGCCAGCGAATAGCACGTAATCAGCGTTCTCTTTCGCTTTGCTGGTTGGCCATTCGGCGATGGCCTTGTTTTTGCCCTTTTCGGGCCGAGCGCCGTTGCTGTAGGTCAGGTCGAGTGAATCGGCCTCCCAGCCCGCATCGTTCAACTGTTGATCGATAAGGATACGGGTGAGGTCTTCGTTGAGGTCGAACTGGCTGCTGGCTTGCTGAGTCTTGCGCGTGACCTGCTGGACAGCTTTGGGCTGATCCTCAAGTTGTTGCTGCAGCACTTTCAGCCGCGCTTCGAAATCGACTCGGGCTTTGGATAGCTCTGCCTCGCGCTCCAGAGCAATCTGCTCGTAGATACGCGCTTCCTCGTTCATCTGTCCGGCGAGACTGGCTTGCTCTTGCTTTTCTTGCGCCAATAGCTCGGCTAACTGGTGGTTGCTCTCGAGTTGCTGACGACTGTCGCCCAGCTCTGCACGAAGTTTTTCGATCTGTCCCTGCAGCTCACGCAGAGGCTCACTCGGATCCACCGGCACCATGAAAGGCCCGGCCTTGAGGGCGCTGCCGCCCTTGCCGAATGACTGGTGGTACCAGATCGCCAAGGCACGGGCGACCCGCAGCCCATCCAGTGCTTCGCGATGCAGGGTGCGGAATTCGTGGGTGGCCTTGTTGCCTTCGACCCGCAGCGTATGGAACAGGTTGCGGATGTTGCCGTCGAGCTGGATTTCACGGCTCAGGCGATACAGCAGGTCAGCTTGGGACGTGGTGGCGTCGAACTCAATGCCTGCTCTTACCGCCAGATCCTGGGCGAGCGCTTCGCCCAACTGTCGCAGTTTGATCAGCGTCGTGTTGGGGTCACTGGAAAAAACTCGCTCGGCCGTATTGGCAAGTTGAAAAAAGACCGGATCGTGTTCTTTGAAGAAGGCGAAGTTGCTGCTCTCTGCCATGTTCCATCCTTGAGTGAGTCACCGGTCATCCCGGGAGTGCCGACGCAATGAGGGCATAATGCCATGCGAAGCGTGGTACGTGTATTACAGTGTGTGCTTACGAGCGCTTGGAAAAACAGCCCCGCGTGGTGACAGGGCTCTTCTGCATTTTATGCAACTGCGTCGATAACCATCCCAGATCGTCGGTGAGCTCGCAAAGCTAGTCCCCTGTGTATCCTTCATCCTCGCAAGGCTTCCAATAAAACGTAAACAGCACCAACTGCGCCACCGGCTCATAGAACATCATGATCAGATCCGCCCCCCAGCTCTGGTAATGATTTGCGGGTACGCTCGCCACGTGATGAAACGGGTGTCCAGCGGGGCTGCACGGGTATCCTGCTGTTACTCCGTTCTCCTGGCGTTCCGCATAACCAAGCGAAAGACTGGAAACCGGAAATTTCGAGTAGTCCGCCACACCACCAATCTGCTCGACAAACGTCATCTGCTCAACGTCGTACAGGGGGACCCCATCGACTAACGCTGATGGGAAGAACAGGCGCCCCGAGTTCCGATAAAGCTTTTTGGCCGCTTCATAGGCCGTTTTCTGATCCGCGTACATTTCGAGCAGGTTCGCGCGCGCCTCCACATACGGGTCGGCTAAATACTGGTTGTCCGGATGCAGGAAGAAATAGCGCGGGTCGCCCATCAGACGATACTGCCCCTGCTCGACCTTGAAACCAATCCAGTTGGTATGCACGAGCGGAGAATGCCACCAGGTGTCCTCCGTCGCTTGACCCACGAAGTGATGTTCTGACGGCTCCATGGGACCCAGCATGGTCAGATATCCGGTCCACTCAGGATTGACCACACTGAGGTCGATGCTAAAGAACGGTTGCAAATGCTCGATGAGCTCCGCGTGTTCGGGCACGAATACCGTCTCGGGGTCTGGGAACGGGTACAGCCCATACGGTACCTCGGTGTAATCCGGCCAGCGTCGCTCAACCTCACGAAGCACATCTGTGAACTCAAGCGCTTTGTGCAACCCTTTCCTGTAGTCGTTCAGCAGGGCTTGTGCCACACCAAAATGTTCCGAACTAAGCTGTCCCAGATCATCTGCGGACACTACGTGCCTGTAAGGGGCATGCATCGACCGCACGATCGATCGTAAACATTTCGCGGAGGCACTGTGGTCGTTGACGAGCACGTCCTTGTATCTGAGAAAGGCGGATTCGCTCATGTGTTGTCGTCCTTACTACATGTCCGTGAGTGCCCCCCATATTTTTGCCGGAGAGTATTTTTTTCTGAGCCTTGGAACCTGCTCCAATTGTTTACCTGTATGAACAGCCAACATGGACGGGCCCGGCGCTTTTGCTTAGGGTATGGCCATTCGATACTACCTGCAAGGCAGCCGGCATGAAGCGTGAACAGTTTTTGCTCCAACCTGAAGTCGAGGCTTTTGTTGAATGGCTGGCGACGAATTTGCCAACCCTGACCTTCAAGCTTCGTTTCAAATCCAGCAAATTTGTACCGGGTGGTTTGCAGGAGGATGTTCGCGGTTTCGAGCAGGTGCTGGCGCACTATCGCTGGAAGGCCAGCTGGCTGGATAGCAACCAGGCATCGGTGGACTCGCAAACCTGGGCGCAGACGCAACGTTCTCTCGGCCAGCTTCGCGAGTGGCTCAAGAGTGCGGTTGAGCAGGGCGATGAGCCGCAAGCGTTGCAGGCGTGTTTGCAGATTCTTCGTTGGGGCGGCGTGCGCGGTGCCATTCCGTTTTTGCATCGCCTGGCCGCCAAGGGTGAGTTGTCGGCTTATCTGCAAAAGATGGCCGGGCTCATGGCGCTCGATGGCGACAATGACCTGGATGAGCTCGATGCGAACAGCGTTGAACGCTTCGACGCGGGCCTGACCAAGATTCATGCGCTGCTGGATGGGTCCGGTTCGCCGATTTATGACAGCCGCGTCGGTGCGGCCATGGGCATGCTCTATTCGTTGTTTCGTGAGCAGTGGGCGGGGCGCGGTAAGCCGCTGTTGTCGTTTCCGTCCGGTGGTGCTCGTGGCAGCCAGATCCGCAATCCCGGAGCGTTTTTGAACGGTTTGGCGGCGCCGCAATTTTCTTCGATTCGCTACGAGGCATGGGCTCGCTGCCAGGTGCGCCTGGGGTGGATCATTCGTGCCTTGCTTGAGCGTACCGAGTGGTTTGTCAACCAAGGCACGCTGCCCGCGCGGTGCCATGCGTTCGAAGCCAGCCTGTTCATGCTTGGCTACGACCTGCGCTGCTTTGGCGGGGCACTGAAAACTGCTGCGCTCCTGGAGGATGAGGAGGATAAGTCCGACCGTGAGAGCACTGGCTGGGTGCCGACGGGGAATACGTTCAATCGGGTGATCGCGGATTATCTGGAGTTCCGTCGCGACGGTGGGCAGCCGGATAAACCCTCATTCGTCGACTGGCAGGTCGCGAACCGTGCAGTGTCCCGCTCGACCGCGCATGGCAACTGTTTTGCGTTTTCCATGCAGGAGTTCGACCTGTTCAACCGTTCACTCGCAGAGCTGGAGCGGATCGTCGCCGGTGGCGAAGACGGGTTGCGTGCGGCCCTGTCCAGCGAGATGCTGGAGCCCTTCATCCTGGGGGACGAGCGGGTCAACGTGTGCCTGGTGGATGTACTGATCACGGGGCGGGCGTACCAGCGAGAGACGACGGGCGAGGCGCGTGTCGAATCAATTCTGGCCGCCGGCTGCGCAGGCACCGCCAATTCCGCCAATACGCTGATGGCCTTGGGGCGCAACGTCGGCAAGCACTTTGGACTGCTCGACGCCGAGCATCTGCCTACGCCGCTCTTCGAGCAGTTCTTCGGTGAGTGCTCGCTGGAGGCGTGAGCCTCACATCCACTTCGCTTAGCGTGCAGCGGTCTCGGGCACATCACAGGATTAGTCACGACCATGCAACTGCGCAATGGCACATGTCTTTATTCCGCCTCGGACCTCTGCGGGTTTCTTGAATGCCAGCACCTCACGGCGCTGGACCTTGCGCACCTGGTCAACCCGATGGAAAAAGTGCCATCGAGTGACCAGAGCCGCCTGATTCAGGACAAGGGCCTGGCCCACGAGGCGGCTTATTTCGATCGGCTCAAGAGCCAGTACGCCAATGTGGTCGATATCGCCGAAGGTGATCCGAGTTTCGCCCGCCGCGTCGAGCTGACGATTCTGGCCATGCAGGCGGGTGCAGACATCATTTTCCAGGCATCGCTGCAGGACGGCGCCTTGATTGGCCATGCCGACTTTCTGCGCAAGGTGCCGGTGCCATCGGCGCTGGGTGAGCACAGCTATGAAGTGATCGACACCAAGCTGGCGAAAACCGCCAAGGCCAAGTTTCTGGTACAGACCGCGCTGTATTCGCGCCTGTTGGTGCCGATCCAAGGCTTGCAGCCGCATTACATGTATGTGGTGCTCGGTGATGCGGCGCGTACGGAGCAGGCCTTTCGCGTGGCGGACTACGCCGACTATCTGGAACATGTGTTGCAGCGCTTCAACGCTTTCACAAGTCTTGCCGAGCCGCCCGCCACTTATCCTGATCCCTGTGGGCATTGCGGATTTTGTGGTTGGCGCGAGCGCTGTGACGAGCAACGCCAGCAGGACGATCACCTCTCGGCCGTCGCGGGTATCAGCCGCTCGCAGATCAATAAACTGCACAACGCTGGCGTCACGACGCTGCGCCAGTTGGCCCAAAGTCCGGACACTCTGCGTGTCGCCAACCTGCAGGGGGAGTCGTTGAGCAAGTTGCGTCATCAGGCGCGTATGCAGCTGCAGGGGCGCGCCAGTGATCGCCCGTTGTTCGAGCTGCTGCCACCCGCCGGCGCGCACCGTGGTTTCAACCGGATGCCGCCAGCGGTCGAGGGCGATCTGTTCTTTGACATGGAAGGCAATCCGCTCGAAGAGGGCGGCCTTGAGTACCTGTTCGGGCTGTACATCAACGAGGGCGCCAAGCAAACGTTCAAAGCCTTCTGGGCGCATAGCCGTGCTGAGGAACGAATCGCTTTCGAGCAATTCATCGACTGGGTGACCGCCCATCTCAAGCGTTACCCCGACGCGCACATCTACCACTACGCCAGCTATGAAGAGACCGCGATCAAGCGTCTGATGAGCCAGCACGGCACTCGCGAAGCTCAGGTAGACGGGCTGCTGCGCAACGGCAAACTGATCGATCTTTACAAGGTGGTGCGTGAAGCGATTCGGGTGTCGGAGCCCAGTTATTCGATCAAGAACATCGAGCACTTTTACATGGCTCAGCGCGAGGGCGATGTGACCAATGCTGGCGCCAGCATTGTGTTTTATGAGCAGTGGAAAGAAACCGGCGACTCGGCATTGCTTGAGCAAATCGAGCGTTACAACGAAGACGACGTGAAATCCACTTTTCTCCTGCGTGACTGGCTGCTGGGCATCAAACCGGCAGGTGCTGGCGGGTTTTGCGTACCTGAGCCCGTCACCGTGACCTCGGGCACCGAACCCACCGACGTGGAGATTCGACTGGAGAGCTATCGCCAGCGTCTGCTCGATGGACCGCACGCCGAAGACCCGGTACGCGTGCTGACCTTCCAACTGCTCGACTTCCATCGTCGTGCCGACAAGCCTATCTGGTGGCAAATGTTCAGTCGCCGGGACATGACCACCGAGGAGCTTTTGGAAGATATCGAAAGCCTCGCGGGGTTGCAGCGCACGTCGACACCGCGTGAACCGAACAAGCGGTCGTTCTTGTACGAATACCGTTTCGAGCCGCAGGAAACCAAGTTGCGGACAGGCTCTAAAGGCCTTGTCGCCGAGACCCAGGCCAGCATCGAATTGCATCACCTGGACTTCGACCTGGGGCTGGCGACCTTCAAGGCGACCGAGGAAAAAGCGCCACCCGAATATTTCGACATGATTCCCGACCGGCCAATCCCGACGGACGCTCTGCGTGACGCGTTGTTGCGTTATGCCAACAGCGTGCTGGCCGGCGGCAAGCGTTTCCAGGCAGTGACCGACTTCCTGCATCGACGTGCTCCACGGGTGAATGGCGTGGAGCCGGGGGCGCCGCTGCTCGACCCAGGCCTGCCACCGTTGGACGCCATCAAGCAAGTGGTGCGCAATCTCAACCAGTGCGTGCTGTTTATTCAGGGCCCGCCGGGCACCGGCAAGACTTACACCGGCTCGCACGTCATTGTCGATTTGCTCAAGGCGGGTAAGCGCATCGGCGTCACGTCCAACTCGCACCACGCCATCAATAACCTGCTGGCAGCGGTGGAAGCGCAAGCGCTGGAAGAGGGCGTCACATTCAGCGGCTTGAAAAAGTCTGCGGACGGGGAGGGCAATGAATTCGAAGGCCGCTGCATTCGCTCCATCGAAAACAAGAAGGCATTTCTCGCCGCATGCGTGCCTTCTATTGCCTTGACGGCCGGCACGGTCTGGATACTGGCGAACGAGGCGTTTACCGAGCAACTGGACTACCTGTTCATCGACGAAGCCGGGCAGGTGAGTGTGGCCAACCTAGTCGCAATGGGCATGGCGGCACGCAACATCGTACTGATGGGGGATCAGATGCAACTGTCGCAGCCGGTGCAGGGTGTGCACCCGGGGCGCTCCGGGGACTCCATACTCGACTACCTGCTGGACGGCACGCCGACCATTGCGGCGGATCGTGGCGTGTTCCTGGCAACCACCTGGCGAATGCACCCGGACGTATGCTCGTTCATTTCCCAGGCGGTTTACCAAGGGCAGCTCTCTTCGGCGCCCGGCACCGAGCGGCAGGTTTTGCTGCTGGACGGCCAACGTCCGGAGATACCTGCCAGCGGTCTGATGTTCTGCCCTGTTCAGCACGATGGCAACAGCCAGAGTTCGAACGAGGAGGCCGCGCAGGTCAAAGCGCTTTACGCCTACTTTTTAGAGCAACGATTTATCGACAGCGAAGGTCAGGAGCACGTGATCGGTATCGAAAACATCCTGGTCGTGGCGCCGTACAACTTGCAGGTTCAAGTGCTCAAACAGGCACTTCCCGCAGTTGCCCGTGTGGGTACCGTGGATAAATTTCAGGGGCAGGAAGCGGAGATTGTCATCGTGTCGATGGCGACTTCCAACGAAAACTACCTGCCGCGTGACATCGGTTTTCTGTACTCGAAGAACCGCCTGAACGTGGCGGTCAGTCGCGCCAAATCCCTGGCCTGCATCGTCGCCAGCCCGGACCTTACCGCTGTCCGTTGCGGGACAACCCACGAGATGAGCCTGGTAAACGGTTTGTGCATGGCCGTCAGGCACGGCGCGGTAGAAAGCCATGCTTGAGCACATGGAAGACAGAACCGAGCTTGGACTGAACGACTGGCACCTGTGTGTATTGCTCGATGTTGGTCTGCCGCTCGATCCACTGGGCATGAATCAGCGTGATCTGGCAGGTGATACGCCGCTGGACATGGCCTACCGTCTAAGCCGTCGGGAACAGATAGACACGCTCGAGTCACTGGGTGCGATTGGCGATCTGCAGTTCCGCGATTGGCCCGGTTCGGGCACTTTCATGCCCCACGACAAGTACATTCACCAACCGGCCCGATTCGGCAATGTCAACATCTTGCGGGCGCGTCACCAGCTCGGCGGCAGCCTCAACGACCGGGACGTGCTGGGCAATACGCCGCTGCATTTGCTGCTGACCCATGGGCACTGGAAGGCCGCCCGGTACTTCATCACCCACTACGCCAGATATGGCCTTGATCTGTACGCGAAGAACAGCGAGGGCAATACCCAACGAAATGTTGCCCAGCTCAAAGGTGAACACGCGCTGGCGCAAGCGCTACTCGACGCTGAGGTTAACAACAGTGTGCGTGCGCTGCGTGTCTGGCGAGAGATGGGGCTTAATCATGCAAGAGCCACGGACGCAGCTCCTTGATATTGCTGACTACGATCTGCTGGGCCTCGGGGTTGGTGGCCTGGTTTCTCGGATCGACCTGATAACGGCGCAATACGTACTTCACCAATGCCTTGCGACTGGGGACTACCAGTTGGCCATCCGTCATGCCGAAGTCGGTTTCGATGATGGCCTGCTGCGCGGCGTTCAGGCGGCCATCGGGGGTGAAGATGATCGGCACTTCGGTGTTCCACTCTTCATCCAGCTCGCGGGTGTCCTGCGACTCGTCGAGTAGATCCGGTTCGCCACGCAGGCGGCTGAGTACAAAGTCGCGGTACTGGCGGTTCTTCTCGCAATACGCGCGCACATGCCAGCGCATGCCGGTGTAGACCAGCGTGTGAGGGGCAATCAGGCGGATTTCCACGTTTGGCGTGTTGAGCGACACGTATTCGGTTTCCAGGCGTAGGCCATCGCGGCAAGCCTTCAGCAATGGGCGCAGAACCTCCGGCCGAATCGGACGGTCCGGGACTTCCAGGACCTTGGTGTGGGCGTAAGCCAAGGCGAGCCCATCAATGTGCAAAGCACGCTCGTTGTTCTGGTAAAGCAGATGCAAATAGGCGCTGGCGCTGTCGTCGATAAACAGCGGAGAGAATGTCTTGTTGGGGACGTAGCCTTTTATTTTTTTGTCATATGTAAGGTTTTTAGGCGCATGTTCCTTGATGTACGTGTTGATGTCCTTGGACGCCTGCTGGCGGCTGATGCCGAAGCTCTGGATCAGGTGTCCCGTGGTCAACCGGCCCTCCCACCAGGCAACGGTCTCAATCAAACGATAGCGAAGTGCCAGATCCCAGCGAACCTGCTCGATGGATTGCTTGCGTTTCATACCCTCTCCATGTGCGCGAATACTTTACCTGTATAAGTCTACATTCTAGACCTGTCACGTTGCACTACATATCGTGTGTCTGGCATTCGAGATGAATTGAAGTCACGGAAGGAAGTGGACATGAGTATGTCGGAAATGGTTTCGACAGGGGCGTTTGTGATGATGGGAGCAATCCTGCTGGTGTTACTGCACCAGTGTCTGAGATTGCGTGAGCTCTGGCAGATGGCTAGGGGCTGCCAAAAAAATGTGCGCTGGGCGCGGATCTGGGAAATGGAAAACCGCGAACTGCGTTCGGCGTTGCGGGCCGAGAAAGAACACGTTCAGCAGTTGCAAAGAAAGCTGGTGATTTTGCAGGAATTGATCCCGGCAGAGGGATGAGGAAAGGACATGAACAGACTTGAACGGATCAAGGGTTGCCTGCTCGGCGGCGCCGTCGGTGATGCGCTGGGCGCCCCGGTGGAGTTTCTCGAGTGGTCTGCAATTGAAGCCAGGTTCGGTCCACAAGGTATCGTTGATTTTGCGCCTGCTTTTGGTATCACAGGCGCCATCACCGATGATACGCAGATGATGCTTTTCACCGCCGAAGGCTTGCTGCGGGCTTATGTGGGCGGCAGCTCTCGAGGGGCGTGCCACGTCCCGAGCATCATTCATCATGCATTGCTGCGCTGGCTGATGACCCAGGACTACCCTGCGGCAATGCCGATCGACGTGGACGGCTGGTTGATCCAGCAATCGCAGCTCTGGTCTCGGCGCGCCCCTGGCATGACTTGCCTGGGTGCACTCGAGGCCAGTCCACGGCTCGGCGCAGTTGCCGAGAACAACAGCAAAGGCTGTGGCGCCTTGATGCGCGTTGCACCCTGCGCCTTTTTTGCCAACGCCTTTGACTACGCTGCCCAGTCTGGGCGCCTGACTCACGGGCATCCTACGGGTTATCTGGCAGCCGGATTGTTTGCCGATATTCTCCAGCGCGTTGTCGATCGGCAAGACAGCCTGGAGCATGCGGTTACTCAGAGCCTGGCCAAATATGGACAGACGCCGGGTATGGAAGAAACACGCAGTCTCATTGAGCGTGTACTTTTCTTCTTTTACGAGGGCTATCAGCCAACGCCTCAACGGATAGGCGAACTCGGTGGTGGGTGGGTCGCCGAAGAAACGCTGGCTATTGGGTTGTGGTGCGCCCTGGCAGCATCTTCGTTCGAAGAGGGCGTGATCATGGCGGTAAATCACAGTGGCGATAGCGACAGCACCGGGCTCATCGCCGGGCATTTGTTGGGTGCTCAGTATGGTGCTGCGGCGATTCCTGCTCGGTGGTTGGAGCCATTGGAGTTACGTGAAGTCATCGTGCAAGTTGCCGAGGATATGGAGCGTATTCCGCAGGAATACTGTGGGTATGGCGGAGAGTTTGATCGGCAGATCGAGCAGGCGTATCCCGCTTGCTGAAAGTGCTGAAGGAAATGACCATGGATAAATATTCAGGAGAGCCGCAATGCCAATCAAACCCAAACCTTTCACTTTTGTGTGTGATGAGTGTGGTTGGAAAAAAATTGTAGCACCCCGCAGCGATGCATTGGGGCCCGGTGATTGGTTTGCTCGCTGCCCCAAATGCGGTAGCGAGGCGTTGAGCCATCGGTCAGCGGACGTTTTCGATCGCACAGTGGCTGAATGGCTGGCGCGGCTACGACGCTTTTGATTGCTCGTTATGACGCGTAGTGATGTCATGCGCTGCAGTCGAGTGTGACATCACCTGCAACCTTCTCAGGTCGCTGGCGAAGCGCTCATGTTGCTGCGTGCGGATTGCGGATCGCCAGGGTGTCATGCACATCATCCACAAGGCGAACTTCACCGTGCAGTAGACTGCCCTTGACCAGCACCTGCGGGTCGATACGAAGGCCCGCGCGGATCATGCTGAAGCTCAGGCCAGTGGTGGCAATCGCGTTGCCGAACTCCACGATGATTTTTTTCACATCGAGCTTGATCGCCAGCACCCGAATCTCGAACTGCTCGCCAATGACTAGCGGACGATTGAGCCATGAGCGGCGAATTCGGTAGATCAGTTCGTGGCCGCGTTGTACCTCTTCGTCTTCGGCTACACCACCGACGATGCGGGTTATCGTTTCGAGCATTTCCTGCTTGAGTTCACCGAAGGCGCCGACCATTTCGTTGAGTCGGCGCTGGTCATTGCGTAAGCGTTCGATCTGCTGCTTTACAGTTGCACGTCGTTTCTCAGCCAAATTCTCGGCGATGGGCAGGAGCTCGTTCATGGCAGCCAGCAGCTCACGGTTGCTGGCCGCGGCATTACTGTTGTGGGCGATGATAGCGTCCAGCACTCTTGCGCAAGCCAAACGCTTCTGGGTGCGCTTGGGCTGGCTATTGAGCGTATCCAGCCAGGCGCGTGCGTCATCGCCGGCAATGTGCTGACCATTGAGATCACCCAGTGGGGCAGCCCAAGCCATCAATCCGGCCCTTATGATGCCCGCGTCGTCGAGTGCCTGCGCTGTGCTGTTGAGGATCGCCTGGATGCGTGAACGACCGACCAGATCCGCCTGGGTGACGACGAAGAAGATCGGTTTGGGATGGTTGAGGGTACGCAGAAACTCCAGGTCATCGCGGCGGATCGAGCCGTTCTTGGCGCTGAGCAGCCAGATTACATGGTCGGCGTCGGCGAGCTGGCGCTGGGCGATCCGTGCATCGCTGTGCTCCGCGTCGTTGCGGTCGGCCTTGCTGTAGCCGGGCGTGTCGAGGAATGCGAGGCGCTGCCACAGGCCGGGCAAATGGATCATCAGCAGGCGCAGGACATGAGCGAAACCAACCTCCACGCCGAGCGTTTCCTGGTAATGCTTCTGGAAGGCATGGGTGATTGCCTGCAGAGCGCTGCGATCCAGCGCGACCTCCTGGGTGAAGCTGTTCAGCGCAATGATTTCCTCACGCTCACCCTGCACGATGTAACTGGGAATCGCGGTGGTGGGCTCAAGCGATTCAGGTAGCACATCGACACAGAGCAGGCTGTTGAGAAAGCGTGACTTGCCCGCACTGAAGCCGCCGCCGACACCAATTACTGTCTTGTTGGCCAGGTCGGGGAAAGCAACCAGGTCCTCCAGCGACTGCTCAAGCGCCACCAACTCGCGATAGGCTTGTGCCTCGGCCGGATAGTCGTCGCGTGCCGCGAGATTGACGAAGCTCTGGTGGATCAGCTGGTGCAAACGGTGTAACTGCCGACGATGTTCGCTGTGGATCACGCCCTGAGGCTGGGCGATCAGTCGGGTGATAAGTTGGAGGCCCAGTGCCGAATCTGCCAGATAAGGGTTGGCAGTTTCGGCTTCGGCGGCCTCCAGTTCTTCGAGGGAGAAGCTGAAATCAAGGGACATTTAGAATTCTTCTGTTTGCAGGCCACTGTCTCGTGTTGGCTGATATTTCATCGCGGTATCAGGCGCTCGGCACTTCACCATCACAGCGCCGCCAGTGCTTTTGCTACCGCCTGGCGGGCTGCAGTGATCTGCTGGATGCTCTGCTCCTTGTTGGCGATGTCTTCTCGCAAGTGGGTCAGGCTCTGTTGGATGTCGCGGCTCATGTTTTCGACAAAGGTCTGGCCGGTGCTGCCCAAGCTGTTTTCGATAGCCTCCACCTTGCTCTTCACTTCGCCTTCCAGGTCGCGAATGATCGCGGCCACAGCTTCGCGTTGGGCCTCCTTGAGGCCGTTGATCTGGCTCTCTGAAACCCGTTCGCTGCCAAACGCTTTAATGATGCTGATGCTGTAGTCCTTGTCGCCGAAGCTAACATTCGGAATGGTGATGCGGCGCAGGCTCTTGTTGACCTCTGCCAGCATCAGTTCTGCATCGAAGTCGGCGCTGCCGGTGTCGAACAGTGACATCGCCGCGACACCCACTTTTCGGCGCAGCTCATCGAGATCGACGCAGCCGATGATTGCCTTCTGCAGAGCCTTGGTGGTCTGCAAGGCGAAAACCTGGACCTGTTCGATGGCATCCTGGGCGCTGGCGTAGGTGGTGACCACGTCGCGGTAGCGCGTTTCCCAGTCATGGCCGAAAAAACCGCCGAACCACGAAGTGTCGACCTGATAACTCTCTGTGGTTGTCTCTCGAACAACCTGTATTCGTGAATATTTCTGTGCCTGCTCGCGAATGTCTGTCTTCAACAGCGCGAACTGCTGGCTGGCTTTGACCAACTGCTCGTCAAACACGCCTTCCAGGCGCGCCTTGCCGCCTTTCATACGCCTGAGCATGTCCTGCTCGATTCTCTCCAACTCCCCGATGTCGCCGTTGCGAACCTGTTCGCTACGCGCCTGCAGGCTGAGCTCAATCTGTTGCAGGCGTTCACGTGTTCCGTTGTGCACGCCTTCGATCAGTTGCTGTTCCTTGCTGGCGATCAGGTGCTGCTTGTGTTCGCGCTGAGCGAGGATCTCGTCGCGTAGCGCCGTAATGTTGGAGAGTTGCCGCAGGCTGTTCGGTTCAAAGGCAAAACCGGTGGCGGTGCATAGCTGATCGAGTTGTTCCCGGTCTTCTTCGGACAGGGAGTTGAAGTGCTCGGCGACCAGCCATGCCCAGCTGGAAATGAATCGTGGCGCGGATTTTTTGACAGCGCTGAGGATGCGCCGGGTCTTGTTGTCCTGGCCGGGCTGGTTGATCTGCGCCTCCAGCGTCAGGCTGGCCTGATCCGTCATTTTCTTGTCCAGCAGCTGCAGCATCGCACCGGTTCGTACAGCAGAACGTTTCTCGGCGGGTGCCCGTTCGGCGAGCTTGCTGGCTGTGATGGCTATGCCACGATCCTGGCGCAGGGCGAGATCGCGCTGCGAACCGACCAGGAACACCGCCTTTTCGTCGATACCAGCTTCGGGTAGTTGCTCGCGCAGCACCGCCATGTCGGAGGAGGTGAGGAACTGGCTGACTGCCGAGAGCAGAAAGATCACGTCGCACTGGCCAAGGAAGCTACGGGTGATTTGGCCACGGGAAACCACCGGGTCGTTGAAACCGGGGGTATCGATTATTTCTAGGCCCTGCAGGCGCTTGTCGTCGACATGCAGCACGGACATCTTGGTGATGGCGGTGAAGCGTCCGCCGCTGCCAACATATTCCTGCAGTGCATAGGCCAGGTTTTCTGCGCCACCAGCGACGTCCAGTACCTCGGTTTTACCAAGGTAGTCGTGTACGTCGAGGCCCTTCCTGCGTGTCATTTCCACCAGCTCTCGCGAGGAGCGGATGGCTTCGGGAACGTGGCGATCGATCTCCTCCGCTGTGCGCGCGCGAGGTGTCGCGAGAACTTTGGCGAAAGGGCTGTCGCTCTTCGGCGGCTCCCTCAGCTTGCGCTCTGCTTCGGCATAGGCCTTGGGGTACTCGTTGGCGCGTTGTTCGATGTCGGCCCAGTCGTCGGCGCTGTAGAACACCACTTCAGCCTTGGCCTTGGGGGCGTAGACAATCTTGGTCAACGCAGCGGTCATCGGCGTGTCAGCCTTGGGCAGCAGGTCGCGGCCGAAAAAGGCAGCATTGAGGAACGAAGACTTACCGGCCTTCATCTGGCCAACGACAGCGATGCGCAGGTCGCGACCGCTCTCGCGCGCAGCGTGGAGATTGACTTCAAGCCCGTCGAGCAAGGTTTTCAGACTACTGAGTTGTTCGGCGTCAATAACAGTGGCATGCGAGGTTAGCGAAGCCAGGGTGAAAGTTTTGGCGGTCATAGCGAATTTTTCCCGAGAATTTTTTGCCAAGTCGCAAATGTGCCAGGCGACCAAAAGGGGCCAATTGCTTGTTGTTTCTTGAGCAGTGAAGATGCTTTGGCATGATCTTGTGCAGCAGCCTTCTCCAGCCAGCTGATAGCGTGAGCGGAGTTTTTTCTCAGGCCTTCGCCATTTAAGTAGCGGCGGCCAAGTTCAAATTGGGCATCGGCATGCCCTGCCTCGGCCGCTGCGCGATAAGCAACAATGGCTTTTTCCAGGTCCTGGGAAACACCCTGGCCTTTTTCGTAAAGTACCCCTAAAGCGTATTGCCCGGCGGGGCTGCCATTTTTGGCTGATCGTGTGATCACGTAGAAGCGGGCTTCCTCGTGACCTTGCCTGGCTGCTTTTTCAAACCAATACAGTGCCTGCTCGTCGTCTTTGGCAATCCCTTCTCCCCTGGTCAGGCAAATGCCCAGGTTGTATTGAGCCTCGGCGTGTCCTTGCTCCGCGGCCTGGAGGTAACAGGCGACGGCGCTTTGCAGATTTTCTGAAACGCCTACACCGTTCTCGTAGCAGACGCCTAGGTAGAACTGGGCCTGCACATGACCCTGGTGTTTGGCCTTGCGGTACCACTGCGCCGCAAGGCGTTCGTCTACGCACACGCCTTGCCCAAGCTCGTGATAGATGCCGAGTTGAAACTGGGCAGCGGCGTTCCCCTGTTCTGCGGCGTGCTGGAAGAAGACAGCCGCTGAGTCGAAATCGCCTTCCTCATGAAGTGCCAGGCCCTTGCCGTAGAGCTCTTCGATGGAAAGCGCATCAATGGCCAGGTCACCGATGATCTGCGCGATGATTTCCTGCATTTCGTTCTTTAAAACGGTGAAGGCGTCGACAAGTTCGGCAAAGACTTTCTGCCGGGTACGTTGCTCCTGGAGCAGTTCCTGTAGCGTTGCCTGTTCACTTTGAGGCAGTTTTTCCTGCAGTGGCAGAAGGGTATTGAACAGCGATAATTTTCGGCGGCTGTTGGACAGGTTTTCCCGATTGTGCTGAATATAACCGTCTAGCACACGTTCGCAAGTGCGCCTGTGGTGTGTGTACTTGGGAGCCTCGTCCAGCGTTTGGAGCCACACGCGAATATCGTCACCAGCAATCAACGCTCCCTGTTCGGCGCCCAGCGGTGCTGCCCAGGCCATCAGTCCGGCGCAAGGAATGCCCGAAGCCTCGATCGCCTCTGCGGTGCTGTGCAGGATGGCGTCGATAGAGGAGCGGCCCACCAGATCGGCCTGAGTGACAACGAAGAAGATCGGTCCGGGATGATCGAGACTGCGCAAAAATGCCAGATCGTCCTGGCGAATCGAACCGTTCCTGGCGCTGAGCAGCCACATCACATGATCGGCTTCGGTCAGTTGCTTGAGGGCAATGGTTTCATCGCTGTCAGTGCTACCAAGGGCGTCTACCTTGCTGTAACCAGGCGTATCAAGGAAGGCCAGGTTGCTCCAGGCGAAGCTTGCGCAGTGGAGCATCAACAGTTTGAGCACGTGGGCAAAACCGAACGCCTCGTCGAGACTGTCGCGGTAGTGGCTGGTGAAGGCGTGGGTGATGGCCTGCAGGCCGTCGCGGTCCAGTTGAATCTGCTGGTTGAAGGTGTTCAGCGCAACGATACCGTCTTCGCCACGGGTGATGAAACTGGGAATCGCCGTGGTTGGCTCCAGCGACTCCGGTAGCAGATCGACGCCGAGCAGGGTGTTGAGCAGGCGCGACTTGCCGGCGCTGAAACCACCCCCGACGCCGACCACGGTCTTGTTGGCCAGGTCGGGAAACAGAGCAAGGTTTTCCAGTGACGCTTCCAGCGCCTGCAGCTCGCGCAACGCCTGGGCCTCACCGGGAAAGCTGCCTTTGGACGTAAGCTCGATGAAGCGCTCATGGATCAGTCGGTGCAGCGCGGCGGGCAGTTGCTGCCGTTGCGCCTTGCCCACGTTCGGACGTGGCTGTCCGACCAGGCTGGCAATCAGTTGCAAGCCTTTACCGGGATCTCTCAGGTAAGGGTTGGTGGTGGCCGATTGCGCGGCCTCCAGCTCTTCGAGGGATAAGCTGAAATCAAGCGACATTGGCGCAGGCCTCCGCAGCTCGGGATTGTTGCTGGCGGCTGTGGTCGAGCAGTCGAGCGACGCTGTTCAGCGCCTGTTCGGCCTTGTCCTGGATATGTTGCTTGCGGTCACGGTCTGCTACCAGTTGCTGTTCGATGCGATCGAGGTTCTCCCGTTGCGTCGCCAACTGCGCGGCTAATCTGTCGCACATATCGCCGATGAACTGACGGGCATGCTTGTCGAGTGCATCGGGAATCACGCCTTGCAACTGGCTGATGACCGTTTCAATCGCCTCATTGGCTTTGCCTTCTGCTTCGCTCTCCTTGTTGCTGCGCGAAGCGAACAGACCGATCGCGCCGCCAACTAGGCCGCCGATCAGGGTGCCAACCACCGGCACTATGGTGCCGATAGCCGCCCCAGCTGCTGCGCCGGCCGCTGAGGCACCCAAACCATACTCGGCCTCTATTCCGGCCGGGCCGTCGCCGGAGAGTTGAGGACCCTCAAAGGCGTTGAACTCGATATGACTGCCCAGGCGTTGGCAGGCGTCCTTGAGGCGTGGGGTCAGGTTCTGCTCAATGGCCAACTGGCAAGCGTTACGCGCATCGGCGGTGAGCAGCGGACCAATGCCTTGGCCAGCCAGCAGCATCAGTTTGTAGGCCTGGCGACGGCTGCGCAGGTAGCTGTTGACGGTGGCCAACACCTGATGGCTGATCGGTCCGCGGCAGTCGCGTAGCAGGCTGTCTTGTTCGTTGGTGTAATTTTCTTCGAGACGGGCCATGCCCTTGTCGAGGATCTTCTGCTGTTCAAGCAATTGCTCTGCGCTGGTGTCCATCGCCAGTTGCTGACGAATCAGGCGTTCGGCCTGAACCAATAGCGCCTTGATCTGCGCAGCGAAGCGCTCGTGGAACAAGGTCGCCTTCCGTGCTTCGAGGCCAGCGAGCAAATCCTCGAAGCCACTCAGATCGCCCTCACGGGCAGAGCAGCCTCGGGTCGGCTGGCCAGGCTCCAGGCCGGCCTGTTCGGCGAGGGAGCTGCGCAGGGTTTCGCGCTGCTGACGGCTGTTCAGCGCCTCCTGGCAGACCAGCAGGGAAAAAGTCTGCCCCAGGGAGCGCTGGCGATCAATGAAGGCCAGCTCGTCGATACCGACCTGACTGATACGGGTGACGCAGAGGATGCACGACACCGCCTCGCCGATGTACTGCTCCAGCGCGCGTTCATGCTGGCCGTTATTGGAGCCCAGGCCCGGCGTGTCGACCAGCACCAGATCAGGGTGGCGGGCGAGGGCAGTGCGGCACATGTGCAGTTCTACGAACAGCGGGGGCCGGGCGGTAGTGCGTGGGTCGTCGAGTAGCGCGGCGTAGGCCGTGAGCGGTTTTTCCTCGCGCCTTACGTGGCCAGTCCCGGCGTCCTCCAGCCAGTGGATTACCAGCTTTTCCGCGCCCGGTTCGGCGTAGTGGAATTCAGTGGCCAGACTGGTGCAGGCGCCGAGGTCGTCCTTCTGAATATCCTCGCCCAGCCAGCAGTTGAGCAGGGTCGACTTCCCAACACTGAACTTGCCGATCAGCGGCACCTTGAGGTGGAAACCGGTGATCTGCTGGCGTAGAACGTTGATCTCCCCGGCGAAGTTCTTGGGCAGGATATTTTCGCCCAGCAGGTCGTCAAGCACCTGCAACTGCCCTAGCCAATGCTCCTTGTACTGGCTCAGGTCGCTGCTGCGCACCACCGAAAATCCGGCGCACTGGAGGTGGTAGAGCAGTTCGGCGAGAAAGTCCCAGGCGGGTAGCGCCGTTGCCGCGCCATACCCCCAGCGGGCCGATACGTTGTCATTGTCCATTGGCGCAGTACCGGCGCGCAGGTCAAGCAGCCAGAGGGCGGTCGGGTTGAATAGGTTTGTTTGAGGCAGTGCGGCCAGGTGCCGAGTGAGTGCCTGCAGGCAGGCTGGCTGTTCGCTCAATTGGGTGCAGAACTCGCCAATGTGTACGGGGTGAGCAAGATCCAGCCCGACGTGCAGGCACATCTCTTTGAGGCTGTTGAGTTCGTGGACTGTCCACTGGCCGTCGGTGAGCCGAAAGAAGTCGTTGGCCAGACAGCTGAGACGCAAAGCAGCAGGCAGTTCGCTGAGCACCTTGCCGTCAAGATGGCGCCTGTTGGGATGCAGTAACCAGTCGTGCAGGCGGCTGGTGCGTTCCAGGGCATCGAGGCGGTTCTCATGTGCACTCAGGCGATCGCGCAGCTTGCAGTAGACTCCGGCCAGCGAGCGGTAGACACGCCGCAGATCCTGATTTTGACGATTTCCCAGTCGCTGGATTTCGGAGAAGGCGGCGTTTAGGCGGTTCTGCAAGGTGCAGGCGAACTCGAGGGTGATGGCACCTTTTTCCTGAACTGCAGCAATCAGGCGCAGGGCGGCGAATTGCGCCTGGGCCAGGTCGCGGTCGTTCTCGACGGCAATCTGCTGGTTCTTGCCGGTGATAGCGCCCATGAAGCGCGACAATAATCCCTGTTCACGCAGGTGTGTGGCACGCCCGCTGACGGGGGAAAGGGTGGCGAGGGCGTCCAGCACCGAGGTTTCGACTGCCCGGCGGTTGTTGCTGTTCCGGGCCAGGAAACTGTCGACGGCTGTTTCGAGTTGCTGACGCTCAATGTCAGCCAGCAGCGCAGTGTTGTCCAGAGCCAGGTGCTCGAGCGCGAGGGGGATATCGTCGTCGGCCAGCTCGAACTTCTGGCTGAAATCGTCGTTGCGAATTTGCCGGTCGAAATCATGGATATCGCCGACGGCCTGGCTGTGTTTACGGTCCACGTCGTACAGGTTGTCGCTGAGCTTGCGCTCCTGTTCGGCGGCCAGGCGGGCGCGCTCCCACAGGGCTTCGTACTGAGCCTCATTGTCGAGAAACAACTGTAGGTGGCGGAAGATCTGCAGGCCGTCGGCATAGCCCTGTTCCATGCGTCTTGCGGCGCCTTCGTTGGAAAAGTCGAGGGTGGCGCTGACGCCACCCAGACTGTTGGCAGGAACGATCGGCAAAATGCGCACCCCGGGGTAGTGGCGCGGGTCAATGCTCAGGTCATCGGGCGACAGATATACCACCACGATGGTGTCGCAGCCGGCCTCGATCAGAGGCCGGATCGGGGTGTTATCAACATGTTTATGCGGCACCCCCCAGTAGAAGCCGCCATCGGTATAGACGCCGTCGCCAATGGCGACCTCGTCGAAGATCAGGGGCAGGGCGGCGGTACCAAGCAGCATGTCCGCTGCGGTGTGGGAATCGCGTACCGAGAGGTAGTCGATCCGGTTGGCGGCAGTATTGTGCAGCGCCACGGTCAGCGGCAGCGCCGAGGAAGCCAGCCTGCCTGTGTCCAGGCCTTCGGCGATCATGCTCTTGAGGCCATCTTGCTTGAAAAAGCCCTTGGTGCTGATGAAGTGGCTGAGCATCGGCGAGATCATGCCGCTTGCGGTCAGTAACGCCAGTCGTGACGCCAGCCCAGGCACATCCTGTACGGAAAGCATGTTGCGGCTTTCGATGTTCAGCCACATGGATTTGGCCTGATCGAATTTGTCTTGAGCAAACATGGCTCCGTTGAGTCCGCCTACCGAGGTGCCGGAGATGGCGCTCAGTTGGCTGTCCAGGCCCAGGTCGCGCATAGCCTGCCAGACGCCGATCTGATAGGCGCCCTTACCGCCGCCGCCAGATAGGGTAAGGCCGAGTTTCCTGAATTTCATGCTCTGCTCCATGAGGGGGACGGCGTCTCTAAGATGGCTCGTTCGAGTCTTCCAGATGATGGTAGCGGGGGAGGGGCGGTACGATTTTTCGGAAAGGTCGGGGAATCGTCGCTGCCCAATAACTCACGGCGGACGGCCTCTTTTGTCGGGCGTGGGGGTAGGGGCATTCCAAGTTCCTTTTGACTGTAGCAATTTCCATGGTGGCGTTCTGCCCTTGAAGGCCTGTATGCTGACTTTGTGTGAAAGATTTTGCAATTGGTCAGACGCGTCGTCTGACTTCAAGGGCTATTCAGTTCAGGTCGACGCATTAGGGCTAGCCGGCTCTCCCACAGCATAAATGCCGCCGCTAACTTAAGTACGGCAATGGGTAGCCGATAGCCTCTCCATGCTTACGCACGGGCTATAAGCAAATGGGCCACAATGCTGGCCATTCGAGAAACAAAGGACAGGGACTGCTCGTATGGGGTGGGAGAGACTAATCGTTGCCGGAGCCGCAGCTGTGGTCGCGGCTGGCGTCGCTTATTGGAAGCGTGACGAAATCAAGGATGGCTGGGACAGCCTGATCATCAGCCTCAAAGGCAAGCGCGTGGCGGTGCTGGGAGAGCGTAATGTCGGCAAGACCGTTCTGTTGAAGTTCCTTGCCAGCGGCGAGCTTCCCGACGAATACATGCAAACCACGCTGACCGAGAAAGTCCAAGGAAAGCGGTTTGCGATGGGTGATCTGAAGCTGGACCTCAAGGAAACCCGCGACGTTCCCGGCGCGCCTGATGCAATCGAGGACTGGAAAGCACTGCACAATGAAGCGGACATCGTCCTTTATCTGGTCAATGCTCAAGAGGTGAATCAACAACGTATCAAGCGCGATCTCGAAAAGCTTGAAAGCTGGAGGAAGGCACCGGCGCCATCGCCCAAGCTAGTCGTGATCGTCACGCATATGGACCTCGACCCGACGTACGTCGCCACACCCTTGTCCGGTCAGGGGCATTTCCGTGATCGTTTCGTCAAACTCCACCTTGATGCAGGCCTGTCGAAACTCAGTCAACGACCGCCCATCATTCTCGGCAGTCTGGTGAGTCGAGATCAGGCGGCCAGACTTGTAGCGACGTTGATCAAGACGGTGACGGCATGATGCACGCCAAGGTTTTTCAGGCTCAAGCACTGGACAACAGCTCCTCGGACCATTTGCGCCTGGCGGAGTCTGGGGCGGAACTTCGCAGCCCGATCCGCGAGCAAACGTATTCCGCGCTGACCCGCATCAGCGCGCAAGGTTCTGTGCTGTATGCACAAGATGGCGTGAAGTTGTTCGTCAAAGGCAACGCAGCAGTTTTGCAAGTCGTCGCAGAGGAGCGGGACCGCGCGGGCCGGTTGGCGCCAGTGGTTTGCTGGATCGAGCACAATACCGGGCAGGGGCCAGGAGCGATTGGTGTCGATGCGGTGTGGGCGTCGCTCGATCAATTTGCTACCGCCATCGGGCGCAGCTTTTCAGAGCCCAAACGCTTAGCTGCGCGGGAGGCGCTTGAGCAATTCGAAAAAAAGCAGCCGAGCCAGAGCTTCATAGCCCTGGCGATAACACTTTTGCAGCGCGAGTGGGCAACGTGGCTCAGACGCGCACTGGCGGCGCTGAAGACTTTCGGCAAATGAACGAACAGGGCACGCGCATCGCGCGAAAGGGGAGCAATGTGGCAACAGGCAAGATTCCGCTGGACCATGGCGCACGCAGGGTGATGCTCGTATTGGATGAGAACACGATCAATGAGTGTCTCTATGATCTCGAGCCCGAAGCCAAGGGGTTTCTATTTGACCCCCAGTCCCACGTCCTGCAGTACCCGCTTACGGTCGATGAGCCAGATAGCCAGGCGCTGCAGAATATTATCGATGCTGACCTGCTTCGACCGGGCGCGGTGCTCTTGCAGAGCCCGTATGACCGCAACGCCTATGTGGACCTGAGCCAGGCAACGGATCAGTTCGCGATTGAGAAGCTCCGGCATTTTTCGCGGCTCTGCCAATACCTGGGAGCTCGGGACGTAACCGTTGAGCAGGTCGAAGTCAGCAAGGACTCTTCGTCCGAAGTGTACGAGTTGCACGGCAAAGCTCCTGTTGCCAAGCTCGATGTCAAGGTCGAAAACAAAGTGGGCAATTCACTGGCCAGAAAGTTTTCCATCAATGCCTCGTTTCGCGGAGGCAAACCCAACACCGAGGCAGCCGAAAAGTACTTGCGTGGCAAACAGCTGTGGGGCGATGTGGTAATGCGTAGCCTGGTCGAGCAGTGCGCTGATGAAGACAACCAAATCCTTGAACAGAAGGTGGTGATCAGCCTGTCGAGTGAGTCGAAGCGTTCCCTGGGCGTAGTGGCCAAGCTTAATCTGCCAGCCAAGGGCCTAGGATTGACGACAAGTTACCTGGCCAGCGCTCATTCGATCGAAGAGTACCTTCTGACTTTGACGGTAAAATTTGACGGCCCCGAAACCGATAGTTTGTAGCGGCGCGTCGCATAATTACCATCGCCTAGCCTGGACTATCATGTTGAATACCGGGCGCGGGATCTTTACTAGGATCTCGACGTTCAATAGATGCTTAACGTTGGGTTCCTCTGGAACCCAGGCAAAAAAAAGACGGCCAAAGGCGTCTTTTTTCAGTGTTGGTGGGCAATAGAACTCACCATTCCACGGCTAGCTCGGGCCATCGCTGCGGGTGTTGCTGGCATTGGCCTGGGTTTCCACAGGGTCAAGCAGCCAGGAGCGGCTGATCAGTTGTTGCGCGCCCTGCTGGAACACCTGAAAGCAAAGCACGTTAATGGCGATATCCCGCTCGCTGAGGTACGCCACGATACGCTCGGTGCTGGCGTCCAGCACGGACGCGACGATGATGATCTAGTGACTTTGGTTGAGCGCTTCTTCATCCAGCGGCAGGCCGAAGTAGGCCTGAAAGTCCGCCGCCAAGTCGCCCCGGCTGTGAAGCTTGCCACGGACCATAATACGGCCTTTGGTGAAGCTGACCTCCTCACGCACCTGTTTGTGCATGTCCCAACCAGATTGCTGAATAGCTGGGGCGATGTATTTACTGCAGATGTCCCGCTTGGAAAGTGATTTCTTGTCCATGGCTGGCTATATCCCTATGACATTCTGAGGACTTCATCAGAAGGGATAGAGGCATGCTGCCAGTATTGAGGGCCGGCACTCTCAGCACCGGCCGTCAGGCATGCGTATGCCCTAACAGCGGTTGAAAACCCATGGCTTTTCTAATCGTCGGGCGAGCAGCCGTACGGTCAGTAGATAGTGATACTGTGTAGCATCACTTCGATCATTCAAGCATTGCTCGAGAAACCAAACCAAATGCTTTCTCTGCCAAGCCCAAGGCGTTTTTCGCTGCCAGCGTTCAGCTATTTCAGCCCGGATGATTTTCGCCTGTCGCACATGGCGTTGTTGGGTTGCCTGCGATCCCGTCAGCACTCCAGCCAAGAACAGTTCCATGTCGAATTGCTTACTCATATCCGCCCTCCAATGTAGGCAGAGACCACATCGATCCGACCGTGCCCCAGCTCATAGCTGATTTGTCTCCGGGCCTGACGATCAAGATTTTTATCTAACTGGCAACATTGGCCGCCGTTGATAGGCGAGCGGTGTTGGGTGATTTGCTCATAGCGCTCACATGCGTACGCTGCTCGTAGCTCATGGAAGCCTTTGAGGTTTTGTGCATGCAGGATGTCCCGCGCCGGGCGGACAATTGTTTGCAGCAGACTCAGGTAGCTTTCGTGTGGCGCAATCAGGTTCCGGCTACCCGCAGGTGACGCCTGCTCCGCCAATGCAAGCGCATCACGCACATAGTCATCCACCGCAATCCAACGTGGCGCCGAGGCGCCGGCGCGACCGCCTTTGGTGCCATCCTGAATGTTAATCCGGCCTATGCCGTCAGCCTCACGACTCAGCCGTGGCAGGTCAGCCAAGATGGCCTCACGCAAGCGCATGCCGGTGGCTCGCGCCAACAGAACGATCGCCGCAGCTCGTAACTGATGATGGCGGCAAAGCGCATCGACGATCTGCTTAACCTGTTCGCGATCCTGGCCCTGCGGGATCGCGTGACGAACCCCGCTGCGCTGCATACCCAACGCCTTGCTCGGACTTGGCAATTTCACTGATCACCGCGAAGCGCCGCCATGGTCCTGTTAACGCTGGAGAGCCGGTTTTGTGCGGTGCTGATTGCGAGAGTACCGCGCCCAACCACGTCGCGCAGATACGCCGCATAGTCGGCCAACACTTTTCGATCAATCTGTCGCGCATCATTGATACCGGGCCCCTGTTCGGAACGGCACCATTTGACGAATGCCTGCCACCGATCACAGTGCGCTTTGACCGTGCCGTAATGACCGCCACCGAACATGCCTTTCAGCGCTTGCGGCCCTGCGTAGCTCAATTGTCTGCCGTATCCGAAATTGCGGCCATCGCGTCTACCCACCAATGCCATGTCAGTCACCTCATCATCCGATCTCCGATCCTCGCCCCACGTCATCCCGCCAAGAATGCTGAGTGTTATCAGGGATCAAGGCCCCTGCGACCTGTGGGGAATGTCCTCTACGCGGGACTGGCGGCTCCTTACGACCGGGAACAAGGGCATCTCATGATCTGGCCTCCTGAACACCGTTACCGGTGGGCGGGTGGAGGCAGTGCTGGGAGACGAAACCAGCGCCTGAAGATCCTGAGCCGGGTGAACGCAGCGATGTGATGACCGGGGCATGCCTGACTGTCAGTCAGGTGCAGTCCATTCCATTCCCTGGACTGCGGCACCATCATCTACAGCGTTGTTGCTGGTGACATCGGCGTTTGTCACGAGGGGGAGTGCCGCAAAGCCATGTGCGATGAGGGCTGCAGCAGTGTTAGAAGCGCCCGTCTCTTTCCAGGAAAAAGAGACGGGCGCAGGTTGGCGCAAGATTCGGCCAAGCGGATAGGTTGCTGCAGGGCAGCGAAGTAGGAAGTGTGGTCTGGCGCATGAGGGCCATGATCTGAAGTAGGCATCCATCACCGGGAGGTGACCGGGCGAGCTGCCGGACGCTAATCGCCATTTGGGGGGAGAACCACCGCGGGAGCGGCGTGACCTTGAAGGTTCGGGTCACCTGGGGTGCTGTCATCGACAGCGCTTGCACGGCCAGTTCTACGCCTGTGGATAAACCCGGTCAAGGGTCGAAATTCAGCGCTACTTTGGACTTGAAGAACGGTTATCCACCGGTGGAATTCCGTGGTAAATCCTGGACAACGTGGTCGCTTTTAGCTCTTCAAAGTAAGGTCCATCCAAACAGGGCGGCTTTGCAGCCCTGTTTGGATGGACCCGCGTTGAGAAGCGGATAAGCGAGGCTGCTTGCCCCGAATCTTGAACGTTCAGTTGTTGCTGCAAATCTTGCGCCTGTAAAGCGCTAGCGAATCGGCACCACGTTCTTGTCTCTGACTTGGCCGTACGCTGAGGCGAGCAGGCTGCCGGTGGCGGCTTTCTGGATATACTCACTCCACCAGGCCATCATCGGGCGCCGGCGCTCGATGTAGTCGGCTCGGTTGTAGGCGCTCCGCACCTCATCCTTGTCGACGTGCGCCAGGGCTACTTCGATGAGCTCAGGATCCCAGTCATGTTCATTCAAGATGGTGCTGGCCATCGAGCGCATGCCGTGGCTGACCAACCGATCCTGGAACCCCATGCGTTTCAACGCCATGTTGGCGGTCTGGCTATTGGCGTGGGTGCGCGGATTTCTGTCTGCCGGGAAGACGTATTCTCGATGGCCGCTGTGAGTCTTCAGTGACTCCAGCAGTGCGACAGCGTGATCACTCAATGGGATGCTGTGTGGACGGCGCTTCTTCATCCGCTCCGGTGGGATAGTCCAGACACGCCTTTCAAAGTCGATGTCTGCCCAGCGAGTAGTCGCCGCCTCGGCGGGACGAGTCATCGTGTGCAACTGCCATTCGATCAGGCAGCGGGTCGTGCGTTTGATGCTGGCGTTCGCGATCTCCAGGATGAGCTCGGGGAGTTCTTCGGGCGGAAGCGCTGCCATGTTTTCTTTCTTCGGCTTTTTGAACACCGCCCTGATACCGCTGAGCGGGTTGGCGAAGATCAGGCCGGAGTTCACGCCGTAGGTCATGATCTCGTTAAGCCGTTGGCTAAGACGCTTCACCGTTTCCAGGCTGCCTTTCGCTTCGATTGGGCGAAGCAGTTCGATGACCATCGGTGCGCTGATTTTTGAGAGCGGCGTTGTTTTCAGGTCTGGAAATACATGCAGCGTGAGCGAGCGCCAAATGTCTTCGGCGTACGCCGGCGTGACGGAGTCCTTCTTCAGCTCGAACCAGGCGGTGGCCACGTTCTCGAACGTATGTTCCGTCTCTGCTCGTTTGGCTTCGTCCTGTGCATTGCGTTGCACCTTGGGATCAATGCCTTGTGCAAGCAGCTCGCGCGCTTCCACCACTTTTTTCCTGGCGTTCGCTAGTGAGAGCTCTGGGTACGTGCCCAGCCCCATATTGATGCGATTTTTGGTTACCGGCTCGCGGTAGTTGAAGTTCCACAGCATCGAGCCGTTGCTCCTGACTCGGAGCTGGAGGCCGTCACCATCGCTGAGGACGTAATCCTTGTCTTTTGCCTTGACTGCCTTGAGCTGGCGGTCGGAAAGGCGAAGGGCTGGAGCAGGCATGAGAGCTACCTCTGACACCGTTTTGGTATTCCAAAAAATAGCACCGGATGGCTTGGAATACCATTTGGAATACCCAAACGGCTGGAACTCAAAAACCCTCTGCGGAGCCAAGTAGCGCTTAAACCCTTGATTTTTCTGGATTTCAGGCACAAAAAAAGACGTCCGTGGACGTCTTTAGATGTGTATTTGGTGGAGCCGGGGGGATT
>Ga0308159_1001218_pt1 | contig 40511 bp, 31 predicted proteins | sample PhyCR1_FD_201040 | JGI IMG/M metagenome (GOLD analysis project Ga0308159, IMG submission 201040) | Phyllosphere microbial communities from UC Gill Tract Community Farm, Albany, California, United States - DLSLC.R1 | ecosystem: Host-associated > Plants > Phyllosphere > Unclassified | place: USA... | reverse complement strand
CCAACGTGCTGGTGGTGCCGGCCTCGGCCGCCGAGAACGATTTGGCCGGGCTGGCGGCGCGGGCGAAGGCCAGCAGCCAGCCGCTGCGCACCGGCTCCGCCGCACTGGCCGGCTTCCAGCCCGCGCACCAGTTGTTGCGCGAAGCCCTGGGCATCGAGCTGGAAGCCGTGCCCTACCGCAGCGGCCCGCAGGGGCAGACCGACCTGATCGCCGGCCGGCTGGACCTGATGGTCTCCAACGTTCTGGAGGTGTCGGAGCATGTGAAGGCTGGCCGCCTGAAGGCACTGGCCGTCACCAGCGCCATCCGCAGCCCGTTGCTGCCGGAGGTGCCAACCTTCGTGGAACTGGGCATCCCGGCCTTGCAGGCGGATTCCTGGTTCGGCCTGCTGGCCCCCCGGACGACCCCGCCGGATATTCTGGACCGCCTGCATGACGCGCTGGCCACCGCCATGGCGGAACCGGCAATGCAGGCCAGGCTGACCGCGCTGGGCATCCTGCCGCAGCCAATGTCCCGGCAGGAATGGGGCGCGTTCCTGGCCGCACAGACCGAGAAATGGTCGGCCATACCGCGCCGGGCGTCCGTGCAGATCCAGTAGCAAACGCCGTGGCCTGCAGCACGTCCGCTGTGGATCGATGCTCCAGGCCTCAGGCTCCCGTTGCGACGTCGACGCCCTATGCCGGGCTGGGCGGCGCCACGGTCGGCTTCGGCCGGCGGCGGCGCAGCCGGTCCAGCGCCAGGTAGACCACCGGCGTGGTATACAGCGTCAGCAACTGCGACAGCAGCAGGCCGCCGATGATGGTGATGCCGAGCGGCCGGTGCAGCTCCGACCCCGCGCCGGTGGCCACCGCCAGCGGCACCGCGCCCAGCAGCGCGGCCAGGGTGGTCATCAGGATAGGGCGGAACCGGTCCCGGCAAGCGGCCAGGATGGAGGCTTCGCTGTCCAGCCCGTGGTGGCGTTCCTGCTCCAGCGCGAAGTCGATCATCATGATCGCGTTCTTCTTCACGATGCCCATTAGCAGGATTACGCCGATCAGCGCGATCACCGTCAGCGACGTGCCCGTCAACAGCAATGCCAGCAACGCGCCGATACCGGCGGTGGGCAGGGTGGAGAGAATGGTCAGCGGGTGGATGAAGCTCTCATAGAGCACGCCGAGCACGATGTAGATCACCACCAGCGAGGCGACGATCAGGATTGGCTGGTCGCGCGAGAACGCCTGGAACGCCGCGGCATTGCCGCCGTATTGGCCGCGGATGGTATCCGGCAGGCCGGCTTCCAGCTCCGCCTGCTGCAACAGTGGCGGCACCGCGCCGATATCAATGTCAGGCGAGAGGTTGAAGCTGATGGTCGTCGCCGGATACTGGCCGCGATGCGTCACCCGCAACGGCGCCACGTCACGTTCCACCCGTGCCAGGGCCTTCAGCGGCACCGGCGTCCCGCTGGAGGACGGGACGAAGATGCGGTCGAACTGCGTCGCGTCCTGCTGCAGCGCCGGGTCGATCTCCAGCACCACCTTGTACTGGTTGCGGGCGCCGTAGATCGTCGAGACCTGCCGCTGGGAGAAGGAGTCGTTGAAGACATTGCTGATGTCGCCGATGCTGACGCCAAGCCGCGCCGCCGCATCCCGGTCGATCACCAGCCGGTTGATCAGCCCGGTGCGCTCCTGGTCCGAGGAGACGTCGTTGATGCCGGGCACGGTGCGCAGCTTGTCGACCATCGTTTCCGTCCAGCGGCGCAACTCGTCCAAGTCGGGGCCAAGCAGGCTGTAGCTGTAGGCGGCATTGCCGGGGCGGCCGCCGATATTCAGCTCCTGATCCGCGCGCAGGAAGACGGACGCGCCGGGGATGGTGGAGAGCGGCTGGCGCAGCCGGGCGATGACATCGTTGATCGGCGGCCGTTCGCCCAGCGGCTTCAGCGAGATGAAGAACTGGCCGGAATTGGTGGAGCTGTTGAAGCCGCTGCCGATCGACCCGCTGATATTCGCCACCGCCGGGTCGGCGCGGATGATATCCGCCGCCCGGGTGTGCAGCACCTGCATGGCGGCGAAGGAGGTGTCGGTGGAAGCCTGCACCGTGCCGCGCAGCAACCCGGTATCCTGCTCCGGGAAGAAGCCCTTCGGCACCACCATGTAGAGCCACACCGTCAGCCCCACCAACGCCAGCGTCAGCACCAGCATGGAGCGGCGGAAGCGCAGCGTCACCGCCAGGCTGCGCATGTAGCCATTGACCATCGCGTCCAGTCCGCGCTCGAACACCCGGCCGAAGCGGCCAGGCGGCCGGTGCTCCGCCGTACCGGCGAGGCGTGCGGCGACCATGGGCGTGATGGTGAGCGAGATCAGCGCCGAGAGCACCACGGCCGTCGCCAGCGTGACGGAGAATTCGCGGAACAGGCGGCCGACGATCCCGCCCATCGCCAGCAGCGGCAGGAACACCGCGATCAGCGAGACGGTGATGGAGACGATGGTGAAGCCGATCTCCCGCGCGCCCTGCAGCGCCGCCTGCATCGGCGGCATGCCACGCTCCCGCAAGCGCGCCATGTTCTCGATCATGACGATGGCGTCGTCCACCACGAAGCCGACGGAGATGGTCAGCGCCATCAGGGAGAAGTTGTTCAGCGAGTAGCCCAGCAGCCACATCACCACCAGCGTGCCCAGCAGCGACAGCGGCACGGAGATGCAGGCCGCAAGCACGGAGGATTTCCGCCGCAGGAACATCGCCACCACCAGGATCACCAGGGCGATGGTAATCAGCAGCGTGCGCTCCACCTCATGCACGCTGGCGCGGATGGTGGAGGAACGGTCGTTCTGGATTTCCAGCCTGGTGCCGGCGGGCAGGTAGCTTTCCAGCTCCGGCAACATCGCCCGGACGCCGTCCACCACCTCGATCACATTGGCATCCGGCTGCTTGTAGATCTGCAGCAAGACGGAGGGCGTGTCGTTGTACCAAGCGGCCTGCCGGCGGTTGCGGCTGCCATCGGTGACGCGGGCGATGCCGGAAAGCCGTACCGTGCCGGTATCGGTGGACTTGATGACCAGCGAGGCGAATTGCTCCGCCCGGCTCAGCCGGTCGTTGAGGGAGAGGGCGGCGGATTGCCCCGGCCCCTCGATCATGCCGAGCGCCGAGGTGACGTTGGAGGAATTGATCGCAGTCCGCACATCTTCCATCGAGACACCGGCGGCAGCAGCGGCGGCCGGGTTCACCGCCACGCGCACCGCTGGCTGATCCGCGCCGCCCACCTGCACCTGCGCCACGCCGGTCACGCGGGACAGGCGGGGCCCGACCGTGCTGTCCGCGAGGTCGTACAGGCCAGTGGACGACGTGCGGTCGGAAGTGATGGCCAGGATCAGCACCGGGGCATCGGCCGGGTTGAACTTCCGCACGCTGGGCGGGCTGGGCATGCCGGAGGGCAGATCCTGCCGCGCCGCGTTCACCGCTGCCTGCACGTCCCGCGCCACGCTCGCCTGGGTGCGGGCGATGTCGAACTGCACGATGATGTTGCCGCTGCCGGTGGAGGCGTTGGACGTCATCTCGGTAATGCCGGCGATCTCGCCGATGCGCCGCTCCAGCGGTGCGATGACGGTCGCCGCTAGCGTCTCCGGATTGGCGCCGGGCTGACTGACCGAGACCAGCACCGTCGGCAGGTCCACCCGCGGCAGCGCGGAGACCGGCAACTCGGCGAACGCGGCGATCCCGGCCAGGGCCAGCCCCACCGCCATCAGCAGGGTCGCCACCGGCCGCCGGATGAAGGGGGAGGAGATGGAGAACACCGCCCGTTACTCCGCCGCCGCCGGCTTGCCAGTGCCGCGCCAGCGGTCCACTCGGGTGCGCGCGCCTTCCAGTGCCAGGTAGATGGCGGGCGTGGTGAACAGGGTGATCACCTGGCTGAGCAGCAGGCCACCGACGATGGAGACGCCCAGCGGCTGCCGCAGCTCCGACCCCGTGCCGGTGCCCAGCATCAGCGGCAGGGCGCCCAGCAACGCGGCGGCGGTGGTCATCATGATCGGGCGGAAGCGCAGCAGCGCGGCCTCCCGGATGGCCTCGCGCGGGGCCATGCCGTGGTCCCGCTGCGCTTCCAGGGCGAAGTCGATCATCATGATCGCGTTCTTCTTCACGATGCCCATCAGCAGGATGATGCCGATCATCCCCACCACCGACAGGTCCATCCCCGCGATCTCCAGCGCCAGCAGCGCGCCGATGCCGGCCGAGGGCAGGGTGGAGAGAATGGTGATGGGATGGATGAAGCTCTCATATAGCATGCCGAGCACCAGGTAGATCACCACCACCGCCGCCAGGATCAGCCAGGGCTGCCCGGCTAGGGCGATGTCGAACTCCGCCGCATCACCGGCGAAGCGGCCGGTGACGGTGCTGGGCATGCCCAGCTCCCGCTCCGCCTGCCGCACGGCCTCCACGGCATCGCTGAGGGCGTGGCCGGGGGTCAGGTTGAAGCTGAGCGTGACGGCGGGGAACTGGTTCTCCCGCGTCACCAGCAGCGGGCCGTTGGTGCGGGTGATGCTGGCGATCTCGGCCAGCGGCACTTGGGCCTCGCTGCCGGTGATGCGTAGCTGGCCGATGGCGGAGGCATCGGTGCGGATGCGGTCACTGGCTTCCAGCACCACGCGGTACTGGTTGCTCTGGCCGTAGATGGTGGAGATCTGCCGCTGGCCGTAAGCGTCGTACAGCGCGTTCACCACCGCCTGCATGCTGATGCCGAGGCGCGCGGCGCGGTCACGATCGACGCGCACGGCCATGCGCAGCCCTTCATCCCGCTGGTCGGAAGCCACTTCGCGCAGGGCGGGCAGGGCGCGCAACCGTTCCAGCAATTGCGGCGCCCATTCCGCCAGCTCGGCGGCATCGGAATCGGTCAGCACGTACTGGTACTGCGTGGTCGCCGCGCGGGCACCGATCTGGATATCCTGCACCGCCTGCGGGTAGGCGACGATGCCGGGCACCTGGGCCATCCGCGTCTTCAGCCGTTCAATGATGGTGAAGGCATCGGCGTCGCGCTCGGCGCGCGGGCGCAGCACGGCGGTGACGCGGCCGGTATTCGGCGCCGGATTCAGTGTGCCGGACCCGGCGACAGAGGCGACCGAGGCAACAGCGGGGTCCGCGCGCACTACATCCGCCAGCGCCTGCTGCATCTCCGCCAGCCGGGCGAAGGAGACATCCTGCGGCGCTTCAGTGGTGATCAGGATCAGGCCGGTATCCTGCTGTGGCAGGAAGCCCTTGGGCATGACGACGTAGAGCCAGCCGGTGAGCACGACGCTGGCGGTGGCCACCAGCAGCGTGGCCGTCTGGTGCCGCATGGTGAAGGCCAGGGCGCGGCCATAGCCGTCGCGCATCTTGTCGAACCCGCGCCCGGTCCAGCGCGCGGCCCAGCCGGGGCGGTCGTGCTTCGGGTCCCGCAGCACCAGGGCGCACAGCATCGGCGTCAGGGTCAGGGAGATGACCATGGAGACCAGCACCGCCGCCGTCAGTGTCTCCGCGAATTCGCGGAACAGCCGGCCGACCACGCCCTCCATGAACAGCAGCGGGATGAACACCGCGATCAGGCTGAGCGTCAGCGAGACGATGGTGAAGGCGATCTGCCGTGAGCCTTCATACGCGGCTTCCAGCGGCTTCTTGCCCTCCTCGATCAGGCGGACGATGTTCTCGATCATGACGATGGCGTCGTCGACGACGAAGCCCGCCGCCACCGTCAGCGCCATCAGCGAAAGGTTGTCCAGCGAGTAGCCCATCGCCGACATCACCGCGAAGGTGGCGATGATGGAGAGCGGCAGCGAGACCGCCGGCACGAAGGTGGCGCGCAGGCTGCCCAGGAACAGGTAGATCACGCCCACCACCAGCGCGATGCTGAGCACGAGGGTGAATTGCACCTCGTGCACGCTGGCCTGGATGGTTTCCGTGCGGTCCGACACCATCGTCAACTGCGCGCCGGCGGGGATGGCGGTGCGCAGCTCCGGCATCAAAGCCAGGATCTGCGCCACGGTGTTGACGATGTTGGCGCCGGGCTGGCGCTGCACGTCAATTAGGATGGCGGTGTGGCCGTTGTGCCAGGCGCCGTTGCGCGCGTTCTCCAGCGCCTCCACCGCCTCACCGACATCGCGCAACCGTACCGGCGCGCCGTTCTGGTAGCTGATGATGACGTCGGCGAACTCGGCCGGCGTGCTGATCTGGTCGTTGGCCAGGATGGTGGAGGATTGCCGCGGCCCGTCCAGCGAGCCCTTGGGCGAATTGAGATTGGCGTTGGTGACGGCGGTGCGCACCGCCTCCATCCCCAGCCCGTAGGCGGCCAGGCGGGCGGGGTCGATCCGTAGGCGCACGGCGGGGCGCATGTTGCCCTGCACGGTAACGCGGCCCACGCCGCTCACCTGCGCCAGCTTCTGCGCCAGCATCGTATCCGCCGTGTCGGACAGCCGGGCGATGGGCAGCGTGTCCGATGTCAGCGCCAGGGTGACGATCGGCGGGTCCGCCGGGTTCACCTTCGAATAGACCGGCGGGTAGGGCAGGGTGGAGGGCAGCGTGCCGCGCGCGGCATCCAGCGCTGCCTGCACGTCCTGCGTCGCCTCGTCCATGCTCTTGGTCAGCACGAATTGCAGCGTGATGCGGCTGATGCCCGGCCCACTGACCGAGGACATGGTGGAGAGGCCGGAGATCTGCGCCAGCTGCCGCTCCAGCGGCGCCGTGATCAGCAGCGCTGAGGTTTCGGAGGACGCGCCCGGCAGCTGCGTGCTGATCTCGATCGTGGGGAAATCGACATTCGGTAGCGCCGAGACCGGCAGCCGCAGATACCCGAAGATGCCCGCCAGCAGCACCGCGATAGCCAGCAGCGTGGTGGCGACTGGGCGGGAGATGAAGGGGGCGGCGATATTCATGGCGTCGCGCCACCAGGGGCAGCGCCGCCGGGCGCAGCACGACCTGGTGCCGTTCCGCCGGGCGTGGTGCCGCCAGACGGCGCGCCACCGGGCACAGTGCCGCCGGGCGCCGTGCTAGGTAGGTTGGCCGGTGGGGCCGCCTGGCCGTCGCGCGGGCGGCGGCGCTGGCCGCTGGGCTCGCCGGCGGCGGGCGCGGTGCGGGGGGCGGGTGCCGCAGGCTCGGCCACCACGATGCGGCTGCCGGCATTCAGCCGCAGCGCGCCAGAGGTCACGACCTGCTCGCCCGCCGCCAGCCCTTGCCGTATCACGGCCTCGGTCTGCGTCACGGCGCCCAGTTGCAGGTCCCGCATCTCCACCGTGTTGTCCGGCTTGACGACGAAGGCATAGGCACCGCGCGGCCCCTGCTGCACGCCGACCAGCGGCACAACGATGGCGCCCTGCACCACTTCCATGCGGATGCGCAGGTTGACGAAGGCGGCGGGCCACAGCCGGCCGCTGTCATTCGGGAAGGTGGCCTTCACCTTCACCGTGCCCGTGGTGGCATCCACGGTGTTGTCCACGGTCAGCACGGTGCCGCGCTCGACGACCTCGCCTTGCAGGCCGGGGATGCTCTCCACCGGCACCGGCCCGGCCGCCATGGCACGCAACAGCCGCGGCAGTTCCTGCTGCGGCAGGCTGAAAGTCGCGCCGATAGGCCGCAGCTGCGTGACGGTGATAATGCCGTTGGTGTCGGAGGAGCGGACGATATTGCCGACATCCACCTGCCGCAAGCCTATGCGGCCATCGATCGGGCTGCGGATGGTGGTGTAGTCCAACTGCGTGCGCGCGGAATCGATGGCAGCCTGATCCTGCTGGATCTGCGCCTCGTACATCGCCACCTGGGCGCGCTGCGTATCCACCTGCTGGCGGGTCACGCCGCTGGCCTGCAGCAATTGCTGGTAGCGGGTCAGGTCAACGCGTGCATTCGCCAGCTGCGCGGCGTCATAGGCCTTCTTCGCCTCGGCCTGGGCGAGCGCCGCGCGGTAGGTACGGTCGTCGATGCGGGCGAGGATGTCGCCCGCCTTCACGTCCTGCCCTTCGCGGAACAACACCTCCATCAACTGGCCTTCGACCTGCGGGCGGACGACGACGCTGGCCAGCGCCTGCACCGTGCCCAGCGCATCCAGCGTCAGCGGCAGGTCGCGCTGCGCGGCCGTGGCGACGGTAACGGGAACCTGCATGCCGCCCGTGCCGCCTGGGCCGCCCGGGCCACGCGCACCGGCGCGGGCCCGCGGTGCCTCCTGCGCCGTCGTGGCGGAGCGGTTCCACCACCACCAGCCACCGGCCAACACGGCCGCCAGCAGCAGCAGGAACAGCAGGAAACGGAACACACGCGCCATGAAGCTGCCTCGGGTCATTGCTGCCAGCCGCCACCCAGCGCCCGGAACAGGCCGACGGCGGCCTGCAGGCGCGCCAGCCGGGCTTCCACCAGGCTGACACGGGCGGAGAACAGGCTCTGCTGCGTATTCAGCAGGGTAATCAGGTTGATGGTGCCGGCACGCAACTGCGCCTCGGCGATGCCGGCCGCGCGGCCGGCCAGGGTGGCCGCTTCCTGCCGCAGTGCTTCCTGCGCCGTGGTCTCGCGCAGCGCCACCAGCGCGTCCTCCACATCCGCCAGCGCGGTGACGATGGCGCGCCGGTAGGCGATGACCAGCTCCTCCGCCTGTGCCTCGCTCAGCGCCACCTGGCCGCGCCGGGCGCCGCCGTCGAAGATGCTTTGCGTGAGGCTGGCGGCGAGGGACCAGACCTGCGCCTCCGGCCGCAACAGCGTGCCAAGCACCGCGCTGCTGAAGCCGCCACTGGCGGAGAGGGTGACGCTCGGCAGCAACGCCGCGCGCGCCGCCGCCACATCGGCATTGGCAGCGGCCAGCTGCGCCTCCGCATAAAGCACGTCCGGGCGGCGGGCCAGCAGCTCGCTCGGCAGGCCGGGGCTGGTGGAGGGGATCATCAACTGTTCCAGCCCGCCCGCCGCGACCGCCACCTGCTCCGGCGGCATGCCCAGCAGCACGCCCAGCGCGTTGGTGCTTTGGGAGATGCTTTGGCGCAGCGAGGGAATCTGCGCGTCCTGCTGTGCCACCAGCGTTTCCTGCTGGGCCAGGTCCAGCCCGGTGGCGGTACCGGCGGCCACCTGGGCGCGGATGACGGTCAGGATGCGCCTGGCCGCCGCCAGGTTCTCGGTCTGCACCCGCAGCTGCTCGCGCGTGGAGAGGATGTCGAAATAGGTGTTCGCCAGGCTGGCCTGGGTGGTCAGCATGACCGTCGCCGCATCGAACCTGCTGGCGCGGGCGGCAAAGGCGGCGGCATCGGCGTTGTTGCGGTTCAGCCCCCAGAAATCCACCTCATAGCTGGCGGAGAGCGCGGCGTCGTAGCTGGTGGTGCGCCGGTTGCCGCCGCCGGTCTGCCGCCGGCTGGTATCCAGCCCGCCGCTGACGGCCGGCAGCAGCGCGGCGCCGGCAATGCGGGCCTGGGCATCCGCCTGCCGTACGCGGGCGGCGGCGCTGGCGATGTCGAACGCACCCGTCGTCGCGGCCGCCATCAGCCGGTCCAACTCGTTGGAATTGAAGCCGCGCCACCAATACGGGTCCGGCCATTGCGCCGGCTGCCGGGATTGCTGGAACTGTGCCGGCAAAGCCAGCCCGGAGGTGGTGGCATCCGGGCGCGTGGCGCAGCCGGCCAGGGCCAGCAGCGCCAACAGGCTGCCGCCGCACAGGCGCAGAGCGGGCATTCAGTGATTCTCCGGCATATCGGCAAGCAGCTTGCGCCGGCCTTCAGGCGAAATCGCGGCAGTCGCCTGGGCGAGGCTGCCTTCGAACGCCTCGCTGAAAGCCTGCCACCGTTCCCGGTTGGTCGCCATGGCCGCCCGCAGCGCCTCTTCAGAGAACGGCTCGGCACCAATGGCGCGCGGCACCAGCGGGCGGGCCTGGCGCATGGCCTGCTGCGCGGCCTCGTAGGTTGGCCGGTTGGCCTCCATCACAGCGCGGAACCGGTCGCGGTCCTCGCCGGAGAGCACGCGTTCCATCCGCGCCTGTAGGTTGCGCACGCCGCGCGGGCGCGGTGTGTCCGGCCAGAACAGCAGGGCGGCGAAGACGAGGTTCAGCGCCAGGGACGCCCCCAGCGCCGCCTTCAGGATCAGGGAACCGGAGAGGCGCATCAGTCGGTACTTTCAATCATCGCCAACTGGCGCGGAGCATTGAAGCCGGCATCGTCGAGCGACACGGGGTTGGCCAGCATCAGCCACAGGCCGCAGGCGGCCAGCGCCGCCAGGGCACCACCACCCATGGGCAGCAAGGGCCGCAACCAGTGCAGGGGGCCAGGGCGCACCGGCAGCGGCGCCCGCGCCACATGCCGCGCCACATGCGCCCGCATACGCTCCAGCGCCGCTGCGTCGGGCAGGGCGCGGCTGGCGCGCAGGGCATCCTCGATGCCGGCGGCGCGTTGCAGCGCCACCTGGGCGTCGGCGGAGTGGGTCAGCAGGGTGCGCGCCGCGGCGGCATCGGCCGCCGGCCAGCGCCGCAGGTCGGCGCCATGGCTTTCCAGCAGCCGAAGAAAGCGGGTGAGGGGCATCGGGCTCAATCCTCCAGCCTTCCAGCAAGGAACCGCCGCGCCCGGCGCAGCAATCCCTCCAACCCACGGGTGGAAACGGACAGCGCCGCGGCGGCCTGCGCGCCTTCCATCTCCTGGTCATAGAACAGCGCCAATGCCGCGCGCTGCCGCGCCGGCATCTCCTGCAAGGCAGCGGCTACCCGGTCCCGCTGCTGGCGGGTGACGGCCTGCTGCTCCGGGCTTGGGCCGGGGGCGGGCAGGGTGTCATCCGGCGCCGGGGCGGTGTGGCGGGCCTGGCGGGTCCGGTCGATCGCCAGGTTGGTGGCGATGCGGTGCAGCCAGGTGCCGAACTTCGCCCGTTCCGGATCGAAGCGCGCGGCGGCCTGCCAGACGCGCAGCATCGCCTCCTGCGCCACGTCCTCGGCCGCCGCCGCATCGCCGGTGATGCGGTGGGCCAGCTGGTACAGCCGGGGCAGATGGCGCAGCGAAAGCTGGTCGAACGCCAACCGGTCCCCCGTCGCGGACCAGCCCAGTAGGGCCTCGTCCGTGGCAGCGGCACGGTCGCGGTTCAGGACGGCCTGGGCCTCGGTACGGGGCGGGGTCAGGGTCTCGCTCCGGCCGGGCAGGGCCGTGAATGGAAGGCTGAGGAGGAACATGGGGCCGCCGTGGTTCTCCTCCTTGATACGGAGCAGCACGGCCAACCCCACGCGGGGTACGCGATCTTTTTTTGGGTGGAATGCCGGCCTTTCAAGGTGGCCGGCATCCCGCGCCGGCTACTTCGTGCCGTAGAGCCGGTCCCCCGCATCGCCCAGGCCGGGGCGGATATAGGCGTGGCTATCCAACTCCCGGTCGACGGAGCAGGTGAAGACCGGCACGTCCGGATGCGCGGCGGTCAACACCCCCACCCCCTCCGGCGCCGCCAGCAGGCAGGCGAAGCGCAGTTGCGTGGCCCCGGCCCGCTTCAGCCGCTCGATCGCCACGGCGGCGGAATGCCCGGTGGCCAGCATGGGGTCCACCACGATCACCAGCCGTTCGCCGATATCCTCGGGCAGCTTCAGGTAATACTCGACCGGCTTCAGCGTCGCCGGGTCCCGGTACAGGCCGATATGGCCGACGCGGGCGGAGGGCACGAGGTCCAGCATGCCCTCAGCAATGCCGTCGCCGGCGCGCAGAATGGACACGATGCACAATTTCTTCCCAGCGAGGATCGGCGCCTGCATCGTCTCCAGCGGCGTCTCGATGGCGGTCTCTTCCAGCGGCAGGTCGCGGGTCAGCTCATAGGCCATCAACAGGCTGATCTCGCGCGCCAGGCGGCGGAACTCGCCGGTCGAGGCGTCCTTCTGGCGCATCAGGGTCAGCTTGTGCTGCACCAGCGGGTGGCGAATCACGGTGACCTGGGGGGGCAGGGCTTGGGTTTGGGTCATCGCACGGGCCTCCATCGCGGCTGGAGGGTGGGTTTGGGTCAGGCGGGGGGCTTCTGTCCAGGCACAATGGCGGGGCCCGGCCACACCCCTGCCGGTGGTGGAATAAATTTTGCACGTCGACCATTGCGCAATTCACCGTGGCGCGGCATCTCGCCGTCTAAATCGCTATCTAAATTCGCGCAAAGGGGTTTTCGGCATGAAGCGTCGTGATTTCCTGCTCGCGGCCGGGCTCCTGCCACTGGCCGCCCCAGCCGTCTGGGCCCAGGGCGGCACCTGGCCCAACCGCACCATCCGCATGATCGTGCCCTACACGCCCGGCGCCGCCACTGATGCGATGGCCCGGCTGGCCGCCCTCAAGATGCAAGAGAAGCTCGGCGTCAGCGTTGTCGTGGAGAACCGCCCGGGCGGCAGCGGCACGCTGGGCGGGCAGTTGCTGCTGCAGGCGCCGGCGGACGGCTACACGATCATGGGCTCCGCCTCGATCCACCCCATGGCGAAGCACGTCATGAAGGCCGTACCCTACGACCCCATCGCGGACTTCCTGCCCCTGGCCCGCACCGCGCGCGGCCCGTGCGTGCTGGTGATGGACCCGCGCCTGCCCCAGACCTCGGTAGCGGAGGTCATCGCGGCCGCGAAGGCGGAGCCGCGCAAATGGTCCTTCGCCACCTCCTCCCTCGGCGCCGCCGGCCACCTGGCCTCCATCGAGTTCAACCACGCCGCCGGGCTGGATATCGAGATCGTGCCCTATCGCGGCTCCGCCCCCGCACTGACCGACGTGGCGGCCGGCAACGTGCAGCTGATGTTCGATCCGGTGCTGGCAACCTTGCCGATGGTCCGGGGCGGGCAGCTGAAGGGCCTCGGCATCGCCACGCCCGCCCGCACCAACCTGGCAGCGGAGCTGCCCACCCTGGCCGAATCGGGGTTGCCGGGCTTCGAGTTCTATTCCTGGTATGGCCTCTGGGGCTCCCGCGCCCTGCCGCGCGAGATCGCGGAGCGGATCAACAGCATCGTCGTCGACGGCCTGCACGAGCCGGAGATGGTGACGCGCCTGAACGGCCAGGGCTTCGAGCCAGTGCGCGAGACCATCCCCCAGATCGAGGCCGCGATCGAGAAGGATGTCACCCACAGCGCCGAACTGCTACGCCTTGCCAAGTTCGAGCCGCAGTAAAGCCCTTCCGTGCAGGATTACGCCATGACCGTCCAGGCTACCGCCCCCGTCGATACGCAAGACCACGCGCTGGTGCGCGACTGGTTCAAGGAACTGTCCGACCACGTGCAGGCGGTGGATTTCGCCGCCGCCCGCCATCTCTTCGCCGAGGATTTCATCGCCTTCGGCACCTTCAGCAACTTCGTCTTCGGCCGTGACAATGCCGAGGCGAACCAGTGGCGCAAGGTCTGGCCGACCATCGACAGCTTCCTGTGGCGGCTGGACGACGTGCAGGCGCTGGTGTCGCCGGACCGCCTGTTCGCGGTCGGCCTGGCCGTGTGGGATTCGACCGGCTACCTGACCGATGGACCTGCCTTCGACCGCAAGGGCCGTGCCACCGTGTCCTTCGCGCGGGAAGCCGTGGGCCAGCCCTGGATCGCGACCCACACGCATATGTCGCTGTTCCGCGGCACGCCGGATGTCTCCTACGGCAGCAAGCCGTCGAAGAGCTGAAGCAGGGTCAGTGTGCCGGCCATGCAGGCGCTACGCTGAGAAAGGGGAAGGCCGGGGAAGGAATTCCCCGGACCCCATCTTTTTTCTGTGAGTTTAGGGTCGCCGGCTTTTGAGAGCAGGGGCGCATTCAGCAGTCGCCATCCAGACCCCATCCAGCCGACAGCAGGAGGCCGGGAAATCCTCTTCCGGCCTCTCCTGTCCGCCGTGCCTGGATCTACGCCAGATAGCGGCCGATGGCGGCGACGATATCCGCCTGCGCCTGCCGGCCCTTTTCCAGCAATGCGGTCTGGCCCAGGAAGCCGTGCGGCACGCCCTGGTAGATCTTGGTCTCGTGCGGAATGCCGGCTTCGCTCAACCGGCGGTCCAGGTTCAGCGTGTCATCCAGCAACGGGTCCAGCGCAGCCGCCAACAGCAACAGCGGCGGCAGCCCGTGCAACTCAGCGGAAAGCGGTGCGGCATCGGGGTTGGTGCGCAGGCTGGCATCGCCCCCCAGATACTGCGTCCAGAACCAGTCCAGCTTCTCGGTGGAAAGCCCGAAGCGGCCATCGCCCAATTCCAGGTGCGATGGCGTGCCGTGGTTAGAGGAGAGCATGCCATAATTGATGGCACCGAAGCGCGGCATGGCCTGATGCGCATCCCGCAGGCGCAACAGCGCGGCGAGGGCCAGATTGCCGCCGGCGGAATCGCCGCCGATGCCCAGCCGCTCTGCATCGATGCCCAGCGTCGCCGCTTCGCGCCGCAGCCACTCCAGCACCGCCATCACCTGGTCCAGCGCGGTCGGATACGGATATTCCGGCGAAAGCGCGTATTGCAGCCCCACCACCACGGCGCCCGAGGATGAGGCGACTTCGCGCTTCCAGCGATCCAGCGTGTCGATGTCGCCGATGGCGAAGCCACCACCATGCACATGCAGGTAGACGGGCAGAACACCGCTGGCGCCCTTCGGCCGATAGATGCGCACGGGCGTCGGCGGCTCGGTGGGCAGCAGATGCTCGGTGATCTCGGCCTCAGGGCCACCTTCGTTGAGGAAGGCCTGGTAGAGATAGGTGGCGGCCCGCGCGTCGTTGATGGGCTGGCGTAGCACGTCGCCGTTGGTCAGGCCGCGTGCCTTGACGGCGGCCTGCGCCGCAATGACCTCGGCGTCCGGCTGAAGGGGCTGGGGGAGGTCATTCATCGCGGCTCATCCTCTGCACTGGGCCGCCAGCATGGCAGAGGTCACCGACCCCCGCCAGCCACCTCAAACCAGCGCCTTGCCTTGCAGGGCCGCGTCGCTCTGCACGGAGAGGTGTTCGATCAGCTGCGGCGGCAACTTCAGTCGGTGTGCCAGTGCATCCAGATAGGCACGCTCTGCCGGATGGTCGACATCGATGACCAGCCGGGTGGCGAGGTAAAGCTCCGCCGCCTGTTCTTGCGTGGTCGCGCCGGCGGTGATGGCAGCGAGGTCGGTAGGCTTGGACAGGGCATCGAACACGAAGGCCTTCGCCTCGGCATCCAGCCCGGCCTGCTCGACATGCGAGAAGATGGCGCGCTGCTCCTCGGCGTCGATATGGCCGTCCGCCTTCGCGGCGCCGATCATCGCCTGCACCAGCGCTAGGTTGAAGGCTTGCGTCGCCACCTGCGGTTGGAAGCTGGCATCGGCTTCCCGCATGTCCCCGGCGGTCGCGACGGGCGCGGAGGCCGGGGCCTGGCCCTGCTGGTAGTTCTGCCAGGCGCGATAGGCCAGGGCGCCCAGCGCGGCAGCGCCGCCATGGCTGAGCACGCCGCCGAAGCCCTTCTTTTTCTTGCCACCCAGCAGCATGCCGACCAGCCCGCCACTGGCGGCGCCGCCCAGGAAGCCCATGGGCAGCCCACCACTGCTACTGCCGCGGCCAGGCTGCTGTTGTGGGCGGCTGTCGCCACCGCCCATCTGGCCCAGGATCTTGCCGATCTGGCCGCCACCCTGCGAGTTAGGGCCAAGGAACCGGTCGAGAAGCGATTTCGCGTCGATCATCCCTTCCAGATCGGTGCGTGATTACAAAGAATCAATATGGCTCTCGTCTTCTTGGCCTCGGCCGTGGGTGGGGTCCAGGCACTGGGCATGGCTGCTATCGGCCAACACCTCGATGACCCGGCAATGGCCGATAGTCTGGCAATGGGCTTCCAGCATGCGCTCCAGCTCCGCCTGCAGGGAACGCAGACGGGCAATGCGGCTGGTGACGGCGGCCAGTTGCTGCCGGGCGATGGCATCCGCATCGGCGCAGGGCGCATCCGGCCCCGCCTCGGCCAGCCGCAGCAGGTCACGGATGGCTTCCATGGAAAAGCCCATGTCCCGCGCATGCCGGATGAAGGCCAGGCGCCGGCGCTGCGCCTCCCCATAGACACGTTGGTTGCCGGTGGTGCGGGATGGCTCCGGCAACAGGCCCACCGTCTCGTAGTAGCGGATGGTGCGGACGTTCACACCTGTCATCCGGGCAAGATCGCCGATTGAAAGCGTGGCCGACATGGTCAGGACCTCATCCCGGGTTGCTGGAAGGTAAGCGAGCGCAAATTACCCCTTGAACCTCTAGTCACTGGAGGTCCCATACCAGGGGCCGAGACGAATGTGGAGACGATCCGATGTCACGGCATGAAGAGGACGGCGAGCTCCTGGCCTGGCGCGTCGAGGGCATGGACTGCGCCGCCTGCGTGGCCAAGGTGGAACGTGCCGTCGGCCGCCTGCCGGGCCTGACCGAGATCAACGTCAACCTGATGGCCGAGCGGCTGAGCCTGCGCCGGGGCGCCGATGGCAGCACGGCCGAGGCCATCGAGCAGCAGGTGCAGGCCCTTGGCTACAAGGCCCGCCGCCTAGCTGGCCAGGCGTCCCCGGTGCCCGAAGCGGCCCCGGCAGCTTGCGGCTGCAGCGGCCATGCGCATCACGACCACGACCACGACCACGACCACGACCATCGCCACGCTCATGGTCCTGAACAGGGGCCGGCGCACGCCCATGCTCACGGTGCGGAGGATGCGGAATTGGCGGCCGGTACCCCCTGGTGGCGCACCGCCAAGGCGCGGCTGGTCGGCCTGATCGGCGGGTTGGTCGTATTGGCTTGGCTGGTCGGGCATGAATGGCCGGACCAGGCGCGCTGGGGCTGGCTGGCGGCCACGCTGGCCGGGCTGTGGCCCTTCGGCCGCCGCGCCGTCGCGCTGGCCCGGGCCGGCAGCCCGTTTTCCATCGAGACCCTGATGTCGGTGGCAGCCCTCGGCGCCATCCTGATCGGCGCCACGCAGGAAGCCGCCCTGGTGGTGTTCCTCTTCGCGCTGGGCGAACTGCTGGAGAACGTGGCCGCCGGCCGCGCCCGCGCCGGCATCCGCGCCCTCGTCTCCCTGCTGCCGCGCACGGCGCGGCGGGAGGCCGCGGATGGCACCATGGAGGAGATTGCCGCCACCGCGCTCCGCGTCGGGGATATCGTCCGCCTCCGCCCCGGGGACCGCGTGCCCTGCGACGGCGAGATCCTGGAAGGCCATGCCGCCCTGGACGAAAGCCCGGTGACTGGCGAGAGCGTGCCGGTGCCACGCGGCCCGGGCGAGCCGGTGATCGCCGCTTCCATCAGCACCGATGGTGCCCTGCGCGTACGCGTGACCCGTGGCGCGGCCGACAACACCCTGGCCCGCATTGTCCGGCTGGTCGAGGAAGCCACCGCCTCCCGCGCGCCGACGCAGCGCTTCATCGAGCGTTTCAGCCAGTGGTGGACCCCGGCGGCCATGGCCGCCGCCGTGGTGACGATGCTGCTGCCGCCCCTGCTGTTCGGCGGCGAATGGGGCACCTGGTTCTATCGCGGCCTGGCCTTGCTGCTGGTGGCCTGCCCCTGCGCCCTGGTCATCTCGGTGCCCGCCGCCATGGCCTCCGGCCTCTCGGCCGGTGCGCGGCGCGGGCTGCTGGTGAAAGGCGGCGCGGCGCTGGAGGCGATCGGATCGGCCCGCACCATCGCCTTCGACAAGACCGGGACGTTGACCGCCGGGCAGCCCCGCGTGACCGACCTGCTGCCCCTGGGTGGCGCCGATCCGCTGGAGGCGCTGCGGCTGGCCGGTGCGGTGGAGCAGGGTTCGGCGCACCCCCTGGCCCGCGCCATCGTGGCGGAAGCCACGTCGCGCAGCCTGCGCCTGCCGGACGTCACCGAGGCCGGCGCCGTGCCGGGGAAGGCCGCCAGGGGTGTGGTGGAAGGCCGGCAGATCGTCGTCGGCAGCCCCGGCCACGCCGCCGAGGCCGGCGCGGTCATCGAGGACCCCCGCATCGCCGTGCTGGAGGCCGAAGGCAAGACCGTCGTCGTGGTGTTAGAGGGCCAGGTGCCGCTGGCCTTGGTCGCGCTACGCGACGAACCGCGCGAGGATGCGGCCGCCGGCATCGCCGCCCTGCGCGCCCTCGGCCTGCGGCCGGTGATGCTGACCGGCGACAATCCGCGCACCGGTGCAGCGGTGGCTGGCCTGCTGGGCATGGATGTCGAGGCCGGACTGTTGCCGGCGGACAAGCTGCGTCATATCGCCGCGCTGAAGCAGGCGGGGCCGGTGGCCATGGTGGGGGATGGCATCAATGATGCCCCGGCGCTGGCCGCTGCCTCGGTCGGCATCGCCATGGGTGGCGGTACCGATGTGGCGCTGGAAGCGGCGGATGCCGCCCTGCTGCGCCAGCAGGTCTCCGGCGTCGCCGAGCTGGTGCAGCTCTCCCGCACGACGCTGGCGAATGTCCGGCAGAATGTCGCCATCGCCGTCGGCCTGAAGCTGGTGCTGCTGGTGACGACGTTGCTGGGCATCACCGGGCTGTGGCCGGCCATCATGGCCGATACCGGCGCCACGGTGCTGGTGACGCTCAATGCCCTGCGGCTGCTGGGCTGGAAGCCGTCCCTGGCTCTCCGCACTGCGCAATAGTGGGTAGCAAGGCGCCACCCCGCGGCCCACTATCCTCGCTACACATCATGACGAGCAGCCCCGGTGACGCGGCTATGGCGCCGCCGGGGGCTGGACATTGGCGGGTTCCGGTCGACATGCTGCAAGAGGTTGGAGACAACGCCTTGCAAAACCCATCCAAGCCATCCGCCGAACCCGCCCCTGCAGCCCGGACGTCCCTACAGGAACGCCGGCCCCGCACGCTGAAGCACGGCGATAGCTTTGGCTTGTTCGATCGCGCCGGAGATCTGGACGGGCTCAGTGGCAGCCCCGAGGGCCTGTTCCATCTCGACACCCGCTACCTTTCCCGCCTGCGCGTGAAGTTGAACGGCAGCACGCCCGTTCTGCTCGGCTCGGCCCTGAGTGCCGACAACACCACGCTGACCTGCGACCTGACGAATACCGACGCCACCAGCCTGGCGCGCGGCCAGCTGCATCTGCGTCGTTCCAAATTCATCTGGAACGCCGCCTGCCACGAACGCTTCGCCATCCGCAACTTCAGTGACGCACCGCAGAAAGTCCGGATCGACATCGCCTTCGGTGCCGACTTCGCCGATCTGTTCGAGGTGCGTGGCCGTAGCCGCCCGGCGCGCGGCGCTACGCATCCGTCGCAACTGACGCCCGACAGCGTCACCCTGTCCTACACCGGGCTCGATGCCGCCACGCGCCATACGGCGCTGCGCTTCGCCCCCGCGCCGGAGAAGATCGGCGCGCACGAGGCTGTCTATCTCCGCAGCCTGGCGCCGGGGGAGCAGCAGGTGTTCTTCCTGTCCATCGGTGTCGGCGAGAAGATCGAAGCCTCGCCGCCCGCCGACCGCGCCTTCCACACGGCGTTGCGCGACACGCGGCGCCGGGAGCGGCACGCCCGCGGCCGCGCGGCGACGATCGAGACCTCGCACGAAGTGTTCAACGATGCGCTGCGGCGCGCTACTGCCGACCTGAACATGCTGCTGACCGATAAGAAAGGGGGCCCTTATCCCTACGCCGGCATCCCCTGGTTCAGCACTGCCTTCGGCCGCGACGCGCTGATCACCGCCTGGCAGGCCTTGTGGTTCGACCCTTCGATCGCGCTGGGCGTGCTGAACTTCCTGGCGGAAACCCAGGCGGACCACGAAGACGCTTCCAACGATGCCGAGCCCGGCAAGATCCTGCACGAGATGCGGGATGGCGAAATGGCCCGGCTGAAGGAAGTGCCCTATGGGCGCTATTATGGCAGCGTCGATTCAACGCCGCTCTTCGTCATGCTCGCTGGCGCCTATCTGGACCGCACTGGCGACGTGACGGCAATGCGACGGCTCTGGCCGCATATCGAAGCCGCGCTCGGCTGGATCGAACATTCCGGCGACCGCGATGGCGACGGCTTCGTCGAGTACCAGCGCCGCACGCCGCAGGGTCTGGTCAACCAGGGTTGGAAGGATAGCGGCGACAGCATCTTCCACGCCGATGGCGCCTTGGCCGAAGGGCCGATCGCCCTGGTCGAGATGCAGGCCTATGTCTACGCCGCCTGGGTCGCAGCCTCGCGCATCGCCCGCGCGATGGACGAACATGCCAACGCCGATTCCTACCAGCAGCGCGCGGACGCGCTGCGGGAGCGCTTCGACGCCGCATTCTGGGATGAGGAGCTGGGCACCTACGTGCTGGCGCTGGATGGCCAGAAGCAACCCTGCCGTGTCCGCACTTCCAACGCCGGGCACGCGCTGTTCGCCGGCATTGCCAAGCCGGAACGTGCGCGGCGGCTGATCGGCACTTTGATGAACGCAGCCAGCTTCTCCGGCTGGGGCATCCGTACCCTGGCGGTGGGAGAGGCGCGCTACAACCCGATGAGCTACCACAACGGCTCCGTCTGGCCGCACGACAATGCGATGATCGCCGAGGGCTTCGCGCGCTACGGCTTTGAAGCGGAGGCCGCCCGCCTGCTGGAAGGCCTGTTCGCCGCGGCCGAGCATCTGGAACTGCACCGCCTGCCGGAATTGTTCTGCGGCTTCCCCCGCCGCAACGGCGGTGGGCCGACGCCCTATCCGGTGGCCTGCGCCCCGCAGGCCTGGGCGGCGGTAGCGCCGTTGTCCTTGCTGGCCTCCTGCCTGGGGCTGGGGTTTGAGCCGGAACTCGGCCGCGTCCGTTTCCAGCGCCCGGTGCTGCCGAACTTCCTGGAGAGGGTGGTGCTGCGGAACCTACGTGTGCAGGATGCACAGTTGGATGTCGGGCTCGGGCGGGTCCAGTCCCAGGTCGGCATGGCGGTGCTGGAGCGCCGCGGCGACATCCACGCCATGATGACAAGTTAGTGCATTAACGTTAAACGCGATATGAATTCGCTGAATATCCGCCAGCCTGGCGGAAAGCTGAAGGAGCCTTCCCATGCCGCATGACGGGCACGACCACTCATCGCTGGAGCCGGATACGGCGCCGCAGGACGCCTGGAAGCATTCCGGCGTCCGCGTCATTCCCGGTGGCAGCCTGGATAGTAATACGGCACAGACGCCGGGCATGGATCGCCGTGCCGCCATCAACCTGGCCCGCGTCGGCGCGCAGAAGATCTGGGCTGGCACCGTGCACATCCATGCCAATGCCAAGACCGGCGCCCACCACCACGGTGCGCTGGAAAGCGTCATCTACATCGTCAAGGGCCGTGCCCGCATGCGGTGGGGCGAGAAGCTGGAATTTGTCGCCGAGGCCGGGCCGGGCGATTTCATCTACGTGCCGCCCTACGTCCCGCATCAGGAAATCAACGCGTCCACCGATGAGACTTTGGAATGCGTGCTGGTGCGGAGCGATAACGAGGCCGTCGTGGTGAATCTGGATATCGAGCCGGTGGAGAAGCCGGAGAACGTGCCATGGATCGACCCGATCCATAAGGCCTGAGACGCAGAAAGGGGCGCCGGATCGATCCGGCGCCCCTTTCACATTGCAAGCTCCAGGAGCTTATTCGGCCGCCAGAACCTGGCCGGCACGCGGCCAGTCCTGCGTGCGGGAGAGGACCAGCTTGGCCACGCGGGCGGCTTCCCCCAGGCTGGGGAAGGTCGCGCCATCCAGGTCGTCCACCACCGGGTCAACGGCACGGAAACGCCAGCCGGCGTGGTGAGAAACGGCAACCCCGACAAAGCGGCCGCCGATATCGATCGGGCGAGAAGCAATCATGACAATGTTCCTGGCCTTGGCGCCCTGGGCGCCTCAGGCAACGGTGCGATGGATGATGGGAGCGGCGTTGGTGGCGTTAGCCCCAACAACGCATTCGCATCCGGCAGCCATCGGGCCGGGCCAGGATCTGGCGGGCGGGACGGCGCTTTAGCGTTTGGTGACGCGGTGCAAGCTGCATGGGTCAAATCCCCGCGGGGCCGAAGCCCGTTATAGAAAGGTAACCCACCCTCTATCCCACGCCGCGAGCGATTTTTCAAGTGGAATTATAATTACCCGCTGAGTAAGAGCGTATATGCCCTGCCTTGGCCCTCGGCGTGACGTGCGATTGATGTTGTATCGCGCCACCGGGCAGGGAACACTCAACGGGACCGCAGCGTCGGGCCACTTGCCTCGCAGCACTGCCCAGCTTCGGAAGGGGACTTCGCCATGGCTTCCAAGGGCGTTCTGTCTTCGCCTTTTGCCCGCCGTTCCCTGTTGGGGGCGTCCCTGGGTCTCGGTCTCGGTGGCCGGGCTGTGCAGGCACAAGGGGCCTCGCAACTCCTCAACGTGTCCTATGACCCGACGCGGGAACTCTACAGGGCCTACAACGCGGCCTTCGTCGAGCAATGGAAGGCGCAAAGCGGGCAGGGGGTGCAGATCCGCACCTCGCATGGTGGCTCCGGCCGCCAGGCACGCTCGGTGATCGACGGCCTGCAGGCCGATGTGGTGACGCTGGCGCTGGCCTATGACATCGATGTCATCGCCACCCGTGGCCTGCTGGCGGCCGACTGGCAGAAGCGGCTGCCGCATAACAGCGCGCCCTACACCAGCACCATCGTCTTCCTGGTGCGGAAGGGGAACCCGAAGGCGATCCGCGATTGGGGAGACCTGGCGCGGGACGGTGTGGGGGTGATCACCCCAAACCCCAAGACCTCTGGCGGTGCGCGTTGGAACCACCTGGCAGCCTACGCCTGGGCGCGGCGCCAACCGGGCGGCGATGATGCCTCGGCCGAGGCGTATCTCGGGCGGCTGTATCGCAATGTCCCTGTGCTGGACACGGGTGCGCGCGGTTCCACCACCACCTTCGCCCAGCGCGACCAGGGCGACGTGCTGCTGGCCTGGGAGAACGAGGCGCATCTCGCCTTCGAGGAATTCGGCCGGGACAAGTTCGACATCGTCTACCCGCCGCTTTCCATCCTGGCCGAGCCGCCGGTAGCGGTGGTGGACCGTATCGTCGACCGGCGTGGCACCCGCCCCGTGGCGGAAGCCTATCTGCAGGGCCTCTATACGTCGGAAGCGCAAACCCTCGTGGCCAAGCACTTCTATCGCCCCAGGGACCCGGCCGCTCTGTCAGCGGCAGGCGACCGCTTCCCCAAGCTGGAGCTGATCACGATCGATGGCGAGTTCGGTGGCTGGGCCGAGGCGCAGCGGCGGCACTTCGACGATGGTGGCAGCTTCGACCGTGTCTATCGCCCGAGCCGCTGAGCCGGCCGGCCAGCATCCGCCGCCAGTGTACCGGCGGCGGCTATGGCCGTGGCCCGGCCCCTTGCCTGGATTCGGCCTGAGCCTCGGCGTCGCGCTGCTCTGGCTCGGCCTGATTGTGCTGCTGCCGCTTTCCGCCCTGGCGGCGCGGCCTTGGACGCTTGGCTTCCAGGGCGTGCTGGACTCGCTATCGGACCCTCGCGTGCTGGCCGCGCTGCGCTTGTCCTTCCTCTCGGCACTCGCCGCCGCCGCCGTCAATGTACCTATCGGCCTGCTGCTTGCCTGGGTGATGGTGCGGGAGAATTTCCCCGGCCGCCGCTGGTTGGATGCCGCCATCGACCTGCCCTTCGCCTTGCCGACTGCGGTGGCGGGGCTGGCCCTGACGGCGCTGTATGCCCCCAATGGCTGGCTCGGCGCCCCGCTGGCGGCGGCCGGGCTGAAAGTGGCCTACACGCCGCTGGGCATCGGCGTCGCCATGCTGTTCGTCGGCCTGCCCTTCGTGGTCCGCAGCGTCGAGCCCGTCCTGCGGGACCTGCCGCGGGAAGCTGAGGAAGCCGCCGCCACGCTGGGCGCCGATGGGGTGCAGACCTGGTGGCGGGTGATCCTGCCGGCCTTGTTGCCCGCGCTGCTGGCCGGCTTCGCCATGGCCTTCGCCCGGGCGGTCGGCGAGTATGGCAGCGTCATCTTCATCGCCGGCAACCGGCCGATGGTTAGCGAGATCGCCCCGCTGCTGATCGTGGTCAGGCTGGAACAGTTCGACTATGCCGGCGCGTCGGCGGTCGGGCTGGCGATGCTGGTCCTGGCTTTCATGATCCTGCTGGCGCTGAACCTGCTGCAACGCCGGAATCGCGGATGAGGCGGCGTAGAGACGGCAACCGCTTCCTTCGCCTGGCGGTGCTGCTGTTGGCGGTCGCACTGACCTGCATCATCCTGCTGCTCCCCCTCGCCGCCGTGTTTACCGAGGCCCTTCGCCGTGGCATTCCGGTCGCGTTGCAGGCTTTGGCCGACCCCGATGCGTTGGCGGCGATCCGGCTGACGCTGCTGGTGGCCGCCATTGCCGTGCCGGTGAACATGGTGGGCGGCATCGCCGCCGCCTGGTGCATCGCCAAGTTCGAGTTCCCTGGCCGCAGGTTCCTGCTCGCGCTGATCGAGCTGCCGTTCTCCGTTTCGCCCGTCATCTCCGGCCTGGTCTGGGTGCTGTTGTTCGGCGCCCATGGCTGGTTCGGCGAATGGCTGCAGGAGCGGGACATCCAGATCATCTTCGCCCTGCCGGGCCTGGTGCTCGCCACCATCTTCGTCACCTTCCCCTTCGTGGCGCGCACTTTGGTGCCGCTGATGCAGGAGCAGGGCCGGGGGGCCGAAGAAGCCGCCGCCACCTTGGGCGCCGGCGGCTGGCAGATTTTTCGCCGCGTGACGCTGCCGGATATCCGTTGGGCGCTGCTTTCCGGCGTTCTGCTCTGTAATGCCCGGGCCATGGGAGAGTTCGGGGCGGTGTCCGTCGTATCAGGCCATATCAGGGGCGAAACCAACACGATGCCGTTGCATGTCGAGATTCTCTACAACGAGTACCAGTTCGTTGCCGCCTTTGCCGTGGCTGCGTTGCTCGCCTTGCTGGCCCTGGTCACGCTGGGTGCGAAGGCTTTGCTGGAACGGCACGGTTCCAGCCGGGCGAGCCTGCTGTGAGTGTGCTGGTCCGTGGCGTGGAGCGCCGTTTCGGCGCGTCCGCCGCGCTGCGTGCTGTCGACCTGACCGTCGCCGCTGGGGAGTTCGTGGCGCTGCTAGGCCCGTCCGGTTCCGGCAAGACAACGCTGCTGCGGATTCTGGCGGGTCTCGACATCGCCGATGCCGGCACCGTCAGCATCGATGGGGAGGAGATGACGCATATCCCCGCGCGGCTCCGGCGCATCGGCTTCGTGTTCCAGCACTACGCACTGTTCCGCCATATGACGATCTTCGAGAACGTTGCCTTCGGCCTGCGCATTCGCCGCAAGCCACCGCGGGAGGCCGAGATCGTCCAGCGGGTGACCGGGTTGCTGGAACGGGTGCAGATCGCCGAGTTGGCGCGCCGGCGGCCGGACCAGATTTCCGGTGGCCAGCGCCAGCGCGCGGCCCTGGCGCGCGCCCTGGCTATCGAGCCACGGTTGCTGCTGTTGGACGAACCCTTCGGCGCCCTGGATGCCGAGGTGCGCAAGGGATTGCGGCGCTGGCTGAGGGACCTGCACCGGGAACTCGGCCTGACCAGCCTGTTCGTCACGCATGATCAGGAGGAGGCGATGGAACTGGCCGACCGCGTCGCCATCATGCGGGACGGACAGATCGTTCAGTACGATACGCCGGAAGCGCTAATGGACCGGCCTATCAACGCCTTCGTCGCCGGCTTCCTGGGCGATGCCGCGCGGCTGCCGGCGGAATGGGACGGCACGGCCCTGCATTTTGGCGGCGGGCAGCTACCGCCTTTGCCCGCCTCGGCGTTGCGCCTCGCGCCGACCAGGCCGGGGCCGGCGGTGGCGTTCATCCGGCCTCACGAATGGTCGGTCATGGTGCAGGAGGAGACTAACGCCACGGTGCGTTCGCGTCATCCAGTCAGCCGTGGTGTCAGGTTGGAGCTTTCTATCGGTGAACACGTGGTGGAGGTGGAACTGCCGGCTACGCCCCTCCGCCCCGGGGAACGCTGCCAACTCGGCGCGACAGCCGCCCGTGCCTACGATGTTGGCTGATTTGGGCCGAAGCGGCTGCCCCAGGACGCCTGCGCGCCGGCCCAGGGTAGCGCCTGGGCGTGGTAGATTCCCTTCGCCACCGCCCGCGCCATCACCTGGGTCGCGACATGCCCCAATTCGGTCAATTCGGCGATAGGGTTGGCCATCGGCCGCGCCGCCGTGGCAGCGGCGAACACCGTATCCCCGTCCGTGGGCGCATGGGCTGGCAGGATGGCGCGGGCCAGGCCGTCATCGGCCATGATGGCGAGTCGCCGGGCCTGGGCCTTGCTCAGCGCTGCATCGGTGACGATCAGGCCGATCGTGGTGGCGGTGCCCGCCTGGCCCTTCAGTCGCGACACCTGATGCTCCGGCAGGAAGCGCGGCGGTAGTCCCAGCCCACCGAACTCGTCGCCCTGTTCGAATGGTGCCGCCCAGAACCACGGCCCTTCCCCAACCAGGGGCGAGCCCACCGCATTCACCGCGACGATCGCCGCGACTGTGTGACCGTGCCGCGTGACCGCGCTGGCCGAGCCCAGGCCGCCCTTGACCGTCGCCGTCGTCGCGCCCGTGCCGGCACCCACGCTGCCCAGCGCGAACACGCCTTCGGCTGCGGCCCGCGCCGCCTCATAACCCAGGGTGCGGTAAGGGCTGAAGCGCCCCCAGTCCTTGTTGCCGCCATTCAGCAGGTCGAACAAGATGGCCTGCGGCGCGAGCGGAATGGCGATGCCACCGAACATCGTGCCGCGGCCATCCTCGCGCAGCGCTGCCTGCACGCCACCGGCGGCGTCCAGCCCAAATGTCGAGCCGCCGGAAAGGACGATGGCGTCCACCTGCTCCACCGTCATGTCCGTGCGCAGCAGATCGGTGTCGCGCGTTCCCGGTGCGCCGCCGCTGACATGCACGGCGGCGGTGACGGGCTGGTCGAACACGATGGCCGTGGCGCCGGAACCCAGCGCCAGGTCAGTCGCGTGGCCGACGCGCAAGCCGGCGATATCGGTCAGGAGGTTCAGGCTCATCCCTTCATGATGCCGGAGGGAAAAGCTACGGCCAACCCCTTCCGGGAAAGGACGTTTGATAAACGGGTAAAACGGTATATCCCTTGCAATGATGGGCCATCGGGCCCGGCGTCAGCGTGGGATTGCCTGTCATGTCACTGACCCGCCGAATGACTCTCTCGGGTGCGTCTGCTCTGGCCGCGTCGTCGCTCGCGGCGCCACGCTTGTCCCGCGCCCAAGGTCGCAGCGTGTTGCGCTTCGTGCCGCAATCGGACCTCGCGGTGCTCGACCCGATCCTGACGGCCGCCTACGTCACCCGCAATCATGGCATGCTGGTGTTCGATACGCTCTACGGCATGGATGCCAGCTTCCGCATCCAACCGCAGATGCTGGCCGGCCATACTACCGAGGCCGATGGCCGGGTGTGGACCTTGACCCTGCGGGATGGGCTGCTGTGGCATGACGGCACGCAGGTGCTGGCGCGGGACTGCGTGGCCAGCATCCGCCGCTGGGGCGTGCGCGATGCGTTGGGGCAGACTTTGCTGGCCCTGACGGACGAGCTGGTCGCGGTGGACGACAAGACAATCCGCTTCAGGCTGCGGCAGCCATTCCCCTTGCTACCCTATGCACTCGGCAAGCCTGGCTCCCCCGCCTGCTTCATGATGCCGGAGCGCTTGGCTACGACGGACCCGTTCAAGCCGGTCGCCGAGATGGTCGGGAGCGGCCCGTTCCGCTTCAACGCGGCGGAACGCATGGCGGGCGCCCGCGTCGTGTACGATCGCAATCCGGCCTATGTGGCGCGGGACGGCGTCGCCAGCTTCACCGCCGGGCCGAAACACGCCTATCTCGACCGCGTCGAGTGGCATGTGTTGCCGGACCCCTCCACGGCGGCGGCGGCGCTGCGTGCCGGCGAGGTCGATTGGTGGGAAGCGCCAGGGTTCGACCTGCTGCCGCTGCTGGCGCGTAGCCAGGATATCCGCATCGAGATCATGGATGCCACTGGCTTCATCGGCTCCATGCGGATGAACCACCTGCAGCCGCCCTTCAATAACCCCGCCCTGCGCCGCGCCGTGCTGCCGGCGCTGCGGCAGGCGGATTTCATGACGGCGGTGGCGGGCGACTTCCCGGATGGCTGGCGGCAGGATGTCGGCTTCTTCTGCCCCGGCACGTCGATGGCCAGCGATGCCGGCATGGACGCGCTGACTTCGCCACGGGACCTGGACCGCGCGCGCCGCGCCGTCACCGAATCCGGCTATGGCGGAGAGCCCGCGGTGCTGCTGGCGCCATCGGATTTCCCCAACCTGAAGGCGCTGGCGGATATCGGCGCGGACCTGCTGACGCGCATCGGCATTAAGGTCGAGTACCAGGCACTGGACTGGGGCTCCGCCCTGCAGCGCCTGGCGAAGACCGAGCCGGTGGAACAGGGCGGCTGGAGCGTGTTCCACACCTTCTGGTCCGGCCTCGACCAGATGAACCCGGCCGTGAACGCCTCGCTGCGCGCCAACGGGCGCGATGCGGGCCGCGGCTGGCCAACGAGCGCCGCCCTGGAGGCACTGCGAAACCGCTGGCTGCAGGCGCCGGACGAGGCGCAGCAGGTCTCCATCGCCGCCGAGCTGCAGCGCCAGGCTTTCCAAGACCTTCCCTACATCCCGTTGGGTCAGCTGATGCAGCGCACTGCCTATCGGCGGGACGTGACCGGCGTGCCGGAAGGCTTTACCGCCTTCTGGGGCGTGAAGCGCGGCTGAGGTCTCGCCAACCCGCCACCGCCGCGTTGGCGGCATTGCTGGCATGGCCTGTCTCAGCACCGGCGGCCGGGCTATGTCGGCCTGCCGGGACGCCCTGGCCCGTCCGGCCCCTGGACCATGACTGAGGATTGCCCCAATGCAGCAAACTGACCTGACCAACGCGCTGTCGCGCCTGCGGGAAGCGGCGCCGCTGGTGCACAACATCACCAACCAGGTCGTGGCCAATGTCACCGCCAATGCGCTGCTGGCCATCGGCGCCTCTCCCGCGATGGTGCAGGCGGAGGAGGAGGTCGGCAGCTTCGTCCGGCTGGCGGCGGCGCTGGTGGTCAATATCGGTACGCTGACGGCACCACAGCTGGCCGCCATGCATATCGCCACCCAGGCGGCAGGGGAGGCGGGGGTGCCCTGGATTCTCGACCCGGTAGCCGCCGGCGCGACGCCGTACCGCCTGCAGGCGGCACGCAGCCTGGTGCAGCTTCAGCCCGCCGTGGTGCGCGGCAATGCCTCCGAAATCCTGGCACTGGCGGGGGAGGCGGCCTCCTCCAAGGGCGTCGATAGCACGCACGGCTCTGGCGCGGCGCTGGCGGCGGCGCGGCACATCGCCAGGGAACACGGCGCGGTCGTCGCCGTCACCGGCGCAGTCGATTACGTAACGGATGGGCAGGCCACCTGGGCCATCGCCAATGGCCACAAGATGCTGACGCGCGTCACCGGCACCGGCTGCACCGCCACCGCGCTGATCGGCGCTTTCCTGGGCGCCGGCTTCACCCCCATGCAGGCCGCCTTGGCCGGGCTGACGGTGCTGGGCGTGGTGGGCGAACTGGCGGCGGCCAAGGCCAACGCGCCCGGCAGTTTTCAGGTGGCGATCCTGGATGGGCTCTACGAGCTGGATGACGCAACCCTGGCCCGCCACGCCCGGGTGACGCCTGCCTGAGCCGGCGACCCCCGTTCAGTAGACGATGAAGCCCTTGATGACGTCCATCATCGCCTGCGGCTCATCGGCCCGGATGGAGTGGCTGCTCCGCTCGAAGATGCGGAGGTCGGAGCCGGGGATCAGCCGGTGAATCTCCTCGGAGAATTTCGGTGGGCAGATCCAGTCATGCCGTCCCGCGAGGATGAGGGTCTTGGCGGTGATGCGCTTCAGCTCGGGCCGCAGATCGTAGCGGTGCAGGAAGCCGCCGGGCTGGAAGGCCTGGTTCAGCGCCACCGGCTCATGCAGCGTCCGGCGCCGGCCGTCCTTGCTGGCCTCTGGGTCGTAGGTGGTCGAATAGAGCGGACCCATGACCTCATAATAGTGCTGCAGCTTCTCGACCGTATCGAGCGCACCGTCCCAGAGCATCTGGCAGACCCGCTGCTGCTCCGGCGTACCGCGCTCGCGCACGATCTCCTGGGCGCGGGCCACGAAGCCGGAATGCGCCGCCGTCACCACACAAACCAGGTGGGACACCGAGTCGGGGTAGCGGGCTGCATGGGCCATGGCGACCATGCCGCCATAACTGGTGCCGATCGAGACGATGGGCCCCAGCCCCAGATACTGTCGCAGCGCCTCCAGATCCTCGACATTCTCGTCCAGGTTGTATCTCTCGGCGTCGCCCTTGGCGGAGCGGCCCTGGCCCCTGTGGTCGATGTAAACGAGTTGCATCCGCTCTGCCAAAGGCGAGAAACCGGGTTTGAAGCCGCTGTGGTCGCCACCTGGGCCGCCATGCAGAACGAAGGCGACGGGACGTTCCCGCATGCGCGGGCCGTCCGGTACCAGGCCCATGCCCTCCACATCGAAGTAAATCTCAGTATCGCGAATGCGTGCGCGCATGCGGTGCCCCTGTGACGCCAGTTACCATGGCCGCAGCCATTGGCGATGGTACTCACGGATTCTTCCGGTCTGCCAGGGGGGAGGACATATGCCGCCCCGAATGGCCCGGCAGGCGGCGGTCTATGCCGACCGTTCCAAAAAGACATGACGAATCGGGATCTGGGCCAGGTGCTTAGAAGTACCAGCACTGCTTATCTGCACCCGTGGAGCCTTCGACTACCTGCTTTTCCCGTGGCCGCGGTCACCATGGTGGTGCCGTGGCGCGCCCCCACCATCGTGACATCATCGCAAAAGACCAGATGACGTCGTCCCGAGTAATGCCACTTGTACAACCAAAAGTTGTTTGTCTTCCGCGCAAATGACAGGTGGCATGACGATCGTGACGGCATGGGATTGTGCGCAAGCGAGACAAATCTTTAATTCTATAGAGATATTTAGTGGGCACGGCTTCAGATCTGGATACGCGGCGTCCAATACCGTTCGTCGTTACTCAGTGCGGAAATGAGCTTTTGTCCGCAGCAGTTTGCGATGCTCCTAAAGCCAGCGCAGGCTGAGCTTAACCGGACTTACACGATCCGCGTAAAAAGCTCACCTTCTGCGAAGTTACGCTTTCCAAAATGATTGGTTTGTTGATAAATTGCGACGAGTGCGCGGTCGATGCTCCGGTGATGCGTGCGTGGTGCCGGAGGAAAACTGGACGTTGCACCTAACAGACGTCGGTGGGTCGATCGGATGACAAAAGGTTCTCAGCGGCGTAGCGCCACCCTGTTGGCGCCTGGCACGCAACGTGCCGCCATTGAGGGCCTCCATGCCTCGCATCGCCCGCTGGTCGGCGCGATGCTGGGGGTAATCATGTTGGGCGGCACGGCCGCCGCCCAGGCACCCGCTCCACCCGGCGCCCCCGCCTTGCCGCCGCTGGCACCGCCCGCGTCGCGCGCGCCCGGGACAGCCATCCCACCCGCCGCCGCCGCCCCACCTGCCGCCACGGCGGCGGCAGCGGCGCCGGCCGAGGAAAACACCGCCCTCACGACGTTGCTCGAGCAGGTCGAATACTGGCGCGCCCAGAACCGGCCCGACATGGCGATGCCGGCCGTCGAACGCATCCTGGCCGCCAGCCCGAACAACCCCAACGCCCTTGTCATCGCGGCCGAGCTCGCCGGACAACTTGGCCGGACCAGCGAAGCCGAGGGCTACCTGGCCACCCTGCGTCGCGTCGCGCCGAACGATTCGCGCATCGCCGGGATCGAGCGTCAGCGCAGCTTCACCGACGCCGACCGCGCGGTGCTGGACGAAGCGCGCAGCTTCTCCCAGGCCGGCCGGCACGCCGATGCGGTGGCGCGCTACCGCACCTTGTTCCCCAACGATGCCGATATCCCGGACAATTTCCGGCTGGAGTTCTATTCCTCCCTCGCCAACTCGTCGCTGACCGGGTTCCGCGAAGCGACGACGGCGCTGGAGGATGCGATCCGCCGCGCGCCGAACGACCTGCGCCTGCGGCTGGCACTGGCGCAGATCCAGACTTACCGGGACACCACCCGCTACCAGGGCATCGCTACTCTCAAGACCCTAGCCGCCAACCCGCAGGTAGCGACGGCGGCGCGGGCCGCGTGGCGTGATGCGCTGCTGTGGGAAGGCGTCAACAGCGAGCTGGTGGGCGCCATCAAGGCCTATCTTGCGGTCAATCCTTCCGACCCCCAGCTAGTCGCCAAGCTGCGTGATGCGGAAGCCGCCTATCAGCTTGAGGCCCTGGGCCTGGCCCGCATGCGCGGCTTCGAGCTGCTGGACAATCCGCAGGAAGCCGAGAAGGAATTCGCCAGCGTTCTGCAGCAGGAGCCGAACGAGCCGACCGCGCTCGGTGGCCTCGGCATCGTGCGGATGCAGCAGGGCCGGCTGCAGGAAGCCCGCGTGTTGCGGGACCGTGCCCTGGCCGCCACGCCGGCGGACCGGCAGCCGCAGATCGACGACATGTTCTTCGGGCTGGGCTACGCCTTCCTGAAGGCCGGGGACGTCGCCGGCGCCGAGAACATCTTCCAGGGCATCCTGGCGCGCTCGCCCGAGGATGCCGGTGCCCTGGCGGGCATGGCGGTCATCCGCATGCGGCAAGGCAAGGTGGCCGAGGCCCGTACCTTCCGCGCCCGGGCGCTGGAAAAGGCCGGGACCCGTGAACGTGAGATCACCAGCATCGTCGGCGGGCTGGAAGCGGCCGCGCCGCGCGGCAATGCCCGGGCTGGCGGCGGCGTGCCGCCTTCCGTCCTCGCCCGCCGGGCGCTGGAGCGCGGCGACCTCGCCCGTGCCGACGATCTGGCGCGCCGCGCCGGCCGTGGCCCGGCGGTGGAGCAACTAGCGGCGGAAGTGATCCTGGGCCGCGTCGCCCTGCAGCGCGACGACCTGCCCACGGCCGAGTACCGGTTCCGCTCGGCCCTGGCGCGCCGCCCTCGCCTGCCGGAAGCCTTGGTCGGCCTGTACGAAGTGCTGCAACGGCAAAACCGCTTCGCCGAGGCGGAGGCCCTGCAACAGGAAACTGGCCTGCAGGTGCCGGCCGGCGCCGCCACGCGCCAGGCCTACGTGCTGCGGGACACTGCCAGCCGCAGCGAATCACCAGACGAAGCGGCCGAGCTGCTGGCCCGTGCCAAGACGATCGACCCCCGCAACCCCTGGGTGCGGCTGGATCTGGCGCGCGTGCTGCGCGACCAGGGCAGGGAAGACCTCGCGGCGCAGGAGGAGCGGGAGCTCATCGCGCTGGGCGGCAACGATGCCGCCTATGCCGCCGCGCTGCTGGCGCTGGAAAACGAGCGCTACGACGACGTCATCGCCCGGTTGGAGACGATTCCCAACCGCGTCCGCTCCGCCGATGCCAACCGCCTGCTGACGCAGGGCCGCCAGCAGCAGGACATCGCCCGGCTGGAGGCATTCGCCCGGGCCCAGCCACGCTCCGACGCCGTGCCCCGGCTGGTCGCCCTGGCTGGCCGGCCGGACCCGAGCGGCACGACCGCCGCCGGCGTGGTGCGGGCACTGGGCCGGCTGCGGCAGGACGATGCCGCCTTGCAGGCCGCCCGCGCCGCCATGGCCGCCAACCCGGGCGCTTCGCCGGACTTCCGCATTCAACTAGCCGGCGCGCTGCTGGGCGCCAATCGCCTGCAGGATGCGCGGTCCATGACCCAGCAATTGCTGGCCGAAGGCAATGTCACTGAGGAGCAGCGCCGCCAGATCGCTTCGCTGAGCGCTGGCGCCGCGGTCGCGCAAGCCTATGAGCTGAACGCCCAGGGCGACCAGGAAGGCGCACTGGCCGAGTTGCAGCCCGCTCTGCAGCGGTCGCCCGACAATGTATCGGTCAACCTTGCTTTGGCGCGGGTCTATCTGGCCAGTAACCGCGCGGCCGATGCGCAGGGCATCGCGGACGCCATTTTGGCGCGCAACCCCGGCAATCTGGAAGCCCTCTCCGTCGCGACCGATGCGGCGTTGGCGCGCCGGGACTGGCAGCGTGCCGATGCGCTGTTGCAGGAAGGCCGCAGCCGCTACCCGGCTGACCCGACCATCATGCTGATGGATGCACGCCTGGCGCGGGCGCAGGGCGACCATCGCCGCGCGCTGCGGTCGCTGGAGAGTGCGGGCGTGCGACGCTACGCCCAGTTGCAGGCCAGCGGTGGCGGCAGCGCGGGCACGGACGCCAACCTGCTGGCGGCCCAGCTGCGCAGCAGTGGCAATGAGAATGCCGGTGGCGCCGAAATCTCCGACACCATGGCGTCGCAGATCGCTACGGAACTGGCGGCGGCGCGCAGGGAAACCGTGACCTGGATCCAGGCCGGCGTCGGCTACCGCCAGCGTTCCGGCGAGGGTGGCCTCAGCCGCCTGTCCGAGGTGACGGCGCCAGTGGAGGCCTCGACCCCCGTGCCAGGCCTTGGCGGCCGCGTAACCGCGCAGGCCGAGACGGTGGCGCTGAGTGCCGGCTCCCTTGGTAGCGACTTCAACAGCCAGCGCAGCTTCGGCACCAATCCGCTGGCGGCGCCCGGCAGTACGGCACGGCCTTCGTCGCGGGCCACCGGCGTGGCGCTGAACGTAGCCTATGCCTATGGCGATGTGCGCGCGGATGTCGGCTCCACGCCGCTTGGCTTCCGCATGGCGACGGCGGTTGGCGGCGTCGAATATGCGCCGGCCTTGACCGACAGGCTGCGCCTGCGCGTGGCGGCGGAGCGGCGTGCCGTCGATGACAGCTTGCTCTCCTATGGCGGGATGCGGGACAGCCGGACCGGTGCAACCTGGGGCAACGTGGCGCGCACCGGCGGCCGGGCGCAGCTGGAATACATGCTGACCAACAACACCGTCCTGTATGGCGGCGGCAGCTATGCCAGCGTGGATGGCCGCAACGTCGCCGGCAATACGCGCTTCGAGGTCGGCGGCGGTCTGGCCTGGACCCTGCTGCGCCGCCCGGACGAGGAATTCGTGCTGGGCGTCGACACCCGCTACACCTCCTACGACCGGAATCTGCGCCACTTCACCCTGGGCCAGGGCGGTTATTTCAGCCCGCAATCGCAATTCGCGGCGGTGCTGCAGGGCGACTGGCGCAAGCGCTATGGCGATTGGCGGCTGCGCCTGGGCGGTGCCCTCGGCTGGCAGACCTATCGCGAGGACGCCAGCGATGTGTTCCCGAACGATGGCGCGCTGCAGGCCTCGCTGGTCGCCGCTGCCGCGGCGGACCCGACCATCACGACGCGCTACGCCAGCGATTCAAGCAGCGGCCTGGTCGGCGGCGTGCGGGCGGAGGCGGAATACGCCATCACCCCGCAGCTGCGCCTGACCGCTCTTGGCAGCTACGATCGTGCCGGGAACTGGGAACAGTTCACCGGCCTGCTGCGGCTGCGCTATGCCTTCGAGCAGCCGGGGCCGGACCTGTCCACGGTGGCGCCATGACCGTCTGGCCGCCGCCCCGCCGCCTGATGCTCGGCCTCGCCTTGGCGGGCATGGTGGCGGCCGGGTCGGCGCAGGCCCTAGCCCAGGCCCAGGCAACGTCGGTGTGCCCGGCGGTGCCGGCGCTGCCCACGCTGCCGGTGGAGGCGATTCCCGCGCCGGTGCCCGTGCCTTATTGGAACCAGCGGGTGCAGGAGCTGGACAAGATCATCAGCTCCACCGACCTCGCGCGGGTGAAGCTGCTGTTCCTGGGTGATTCCATCACGCAGATCTGGGACCCGCAGGTGTTCCAGCGCTATTACGGCCAGCGCGCCGCGCTCAACATGGGCGTGGCGAGCGATACGACCCAGGGGATGCTCTGGCGGCTGGGCCGCTCGCCGCTGGGCCAGCAGCTGAAGCCGCAGCTGGTGGTGCTGATGATCGGCACCAACAACGCGCATAATCCGAAGACCGAGGAAGTCGCCTTCGGCATCGCCCAGACCATCCGGCTGATCCGGCAACGTGTGCCGGAGAGCAAGATCCTGCTGATCGGCATCCTGCCGCGCGGGGCGACGACGCAGGACTGGTTCCGCACGCCGGTTGCCAAGATCAATGGTTTGATCGCCTCCTGCGCCGACCAGCAACATATCTTCTTCGTCGACCCAGGCGCCTCCCTGCTGGATAGCGACGGCAATCTGTCCGAGCGTATGGCGGCCGATCGGCTGCACCTGTCGGCGGCGGGCTATTCCATTCTGTCGGCGGCGATCGAGCCGTCGGTTCGTGCGTTGCTGGGGCACTGATACCGGCCCGCGCGCTGCGAGCGCCGGGCAAATTCGCTATAGGAGGAGACAGGCCGGGGCGGCCAAAGCCCGGCCCTGTCGAACGGCAGTGGTAGGAGAGTTGCATGCGTGTCCATTCGCCCGGTGAACGTCTTCAGCTGTCGCGCCGCTCGCTGCTGGGTGGTGCGGCCCTGCTGGCGGGGACGCCACGCCTGGCCAGCGCCGCGACGCCGACCGCCATCAACGGCGTGGTGATCGGCAAATCCGGCTGGCTGTTCGCAACGTGGGACGTGCTGCATCCGGTCGTGCCACGCCTGGTGACGAACGTGACCTCGATCATGAACGAGGCCATCGGCGTGCTGAAGTCGAAGGGCATCGCCACGGCGGTCACGCTGCTACCGGCGCGCTCCCGCCTCAATGGTGAGTTCCTGCCGGACGGGCTGGTGCTGAAGCCGGAAGTGGTGGCCCGCTACAGCCAGGCGCTGCGGGAATTGCGGGCGCCCGGTACCCTGGTGCCGGATCTGGCCACCGCCCTGGCGGACGCACGCCGCGCCCAGCCGCAGGTGCCGCTGTTCTTCAAGGCCGACACGCACTGGATGCCGGCGGGCGCCGAAGCCGCCGCCCTGGCCTTCGCCAGGGAGGTCATCGCCAAGGCCGGCCTCCCGGCTTCCACCCAGCCCGGTACGCAGTTCGGCACGCCGGTGGAGATGGAGCATGTCAACGATCTGGCCCGGTTGCTGCCGGCGCCGCAGCGTGACCAGTTCCCGCTGCAGACCTACATGTTTCGCCCGCCCGTCTCCGCGCAGGATTCGCTGACGGAGGAGGACAAGTCGGATGTCGCTGTGGTTGGCAACAGCTACATGCAGCCGAAATACGGCTTCTCCCCCATGCTGTCCTACCAGTTGCAGCGCCCCGTCTCGCTGATGTGGGACGTCAACCAGGTCGGCCCCTACCAGATGCTGCTGCGCTATCTGGCCAGCGACATGTTCCGCCAGCAGCGGCCGAAGCTCATCGTCTGGAACATCCATGAGATGGACTTGGAGAACGAGCCGAGCCTCACCGAGATCTGGGGCCAGAACAGCATGACGGCGCAGAGCTTCATCAGTGAAGTGCGCAAGCGGGTGGGCGCGTGATGCGGGCGATGACCTTCCGTTCCGCCCTGTTGGCGGCGACCTTGCTGGCTGCACCAGCCACGGCGCAGGAAGCGCTGTACGGTGCGCTGCCGCCGCGCGATTCCGCCTATTTGCGTTTCGTGAATACCCTGCCGGCTGAAGCCACGGCACAGGTGGATGCCAAGCCAGCCCAGGCGCTGGGCACGGCACAGGCGCAGCGGATCGGCCCCTATACCGTGGTGGAAGCCGTCGAGGGCCGGCAGGTACGGCTAACGGCGCAATCCGGCGGCCGCAGCGTGGAACTCACCCTGCCGATCAAGAGCGGCAGCTTCCAGACTGTGCTGCTGCAACGCGGCCCGGATGGCGCCCCGATGCTGCATGCCTGGACCGAGAATGCCGAGTTCAACCAGTTGCGCGCCCGGCTGTCCTTCTACAATGCCACGACGGATTGCCCGGCCGCCGGGCTCGCCCTGGCTTCCAACAACTCGGCGGTCATGCGCGATGTGGCGCCGGGTTCCGGCAGCGTCCGCAGCGTCAATCCGGTCAATGCGGTGGTGAATGCCACCTGCGAGGGCCGGCCGCCGCTGGCGGTGATGCTAGAAGGCCTGGAAGCCGGCAACATGTACAGTATCTGGATGATGCCGGGACAGGACGGCCCGCAGGCATTCCTGGCCAAGGACGCCGTCACCCCCTGGCGCCGCCCGCCGGGCGGCTGACGCTGGCAGCAGGCCGCTGAACGCGGGGCGCGCTCAGCGCCATGGCCTTACCACTGGTCGAGGACGCGGCGTTCCGCAGCCTCGATCGGCTGGTTGATGACGCGTTCCGGAATTTCCCAGATCACCAGCCGCGGCGATGTTTCGCGAAACGCCTGGCCGGCGAAGTAAGCGTCGGCGGCACGGAAGAAGCCGCCGCCGGCCAGGGCGAAATTGGCCACCGTCACGCCCAGCGCCTGTTGCAGCCGCCCATGGAAATTAGCGTTCACCGAATAGGAAGACCCCACCAATGTCACCGGTGGTGCCGGTGTCTCGTCCAGCAAGCCACCGCCGGCTTCGGCGGGTTGAGCGGCTTCCGTCGTCTCCAGGCGCTGCCGGTCGGGGGTAGGGCGCAGCCAGTCGGGCACCTTATCCAGGCTCATCAGCCGCAGCAGGTCGCCCGGTCCGTTAGTCTCGGTTGGTGCGGCGGAGGTGCGGAAGGTCTCGGCCGGTTCGATGCCCATTTGCCGGACGGTCGGCACCAGGGCGGTGGCGGCGGCGGCCGCGCCATGCTGGCTCCAATGCGTATCGGTTCGGTAGAAGGCCGGCGCCGTCCGCGCAGCGTCCTGCAGCGCCGGCAACAGGCTGACATGTTGCAGCCCGGCGGCCCGCAGGCCGGAGACGAAGCTGTCGTAGCGCTGCTGCGATTGCCGGGACCACGGCGCCCCGCATAGTTCCCCCGCATAGAGCCGCGCCTTGTCCGGCACCACGGCGATCAGCAACTGGATGTTCCGCGTCGCTAGCATCGCCGTGGCCCGTTGCAGTGCGGCGATGCGCGCGGCCTGGTGCGCTTCGGCATCCGGCCAGGGGCGTAGTTCCTCGGTCAAGAACAGCCAGTCATCGCAGCCGGCGCGCACCTGCGGCCCGCCGGAGCCGAACAGCATCCAGCGGAACACGCCGCCCGCCGCGCGGAACTCGGCATCCACCGGCAGGTTGTTCGCCATGGCGTGGTTGACCGCCGCCGCTGTCTCGCCCTTCAGCAGCGCCTCGACGGACAGGGTCTGGCGGATGCGCTCCATCGCCGTGGGCGCGGTGATGGTGGTGATGCCTTGCCAGAACCCCCAGCCCAGCAGGGCGATGACGGCGGCACCCTGCCCGGCGGAGGCAACGCGGCGGAAACGGCTTTCCGGCTGGTTCATCGTCGCCTCAGAACTGGAAGTAGAGGAAGGGGACGGCGGCACGGCTGTAGAGCAGGATCAGGCCGAGCACGAAGCCCAGCATCGGCGCCACGGTCCAGGCAGCCCGCAGGGCCCAGCCGTTTTCCTCCGGCGGGCGCGCCAGCGGCGTGCGGGCGGTCAGCACCGGCCAGTAGACCAGCACGGCGGCGATCGCCATCGTCCAGAGCTGGTCGGGCGTGATCTGCCAGGCGATGGCGTCGGTGAAGCCGGTGCCGTTCAGGCCCAGCATGCCGGCATACATGCCGAAGGTGCTGTGGATCGTCGGTGCGCGGAAGGTGACCCAGCCGAGCACGATGCACAGCATCAGGATCGGGTTGGCGATGATGTAGGGGATCGGCCGGAAGCCCAGGTTCTTCCAGTAGCGGTGCAGGGCCAGCATGCCGCCATGCCATACGCCCCACAGGATGAAGGTCCAGTTGGCGCCGTGCCACAGGCCGCCGATCACCATGGTCATGAACAGGTTGAAGTAGGTGCGGATGGGCCCGCGCCGGTTGCCGCCCATCGAGATGTACAGGTAGTCCCGCAGGAAGCGCCCCAGCGTCATGTGCCAGCGGTTCCAGAAATCCTGGATGTTGCCGGACAGGTAGGGGTGGTTGAAGTTCTGCGGGAAGTGGAAGCCACACATCAGCGCCAGCCCGATGGCCATGGCCGAATAGCCGGCGAAATCGAAGAACAACTGCAGCGTGTAGGCGATGGCGCCGGTCCAGGATTCCACCAAGGTCGGCGCCGGCAGGGCGAAGATGGCATCGACCATCGGGCTCAGGGTATCGGCCAGGATGGTCTTCATGGCGAAGCCGATCATGAAGCGACGCGCCCCGGCGCCGAACAGCGCCAGACTATGCTTCCGCTCCTGCAAATCCGGGGCGATCTCCGCATAGCGGACGATGGGACCGGCGATCAGCTGGCTGAAGATCGCCTTGTAGGTCGCGTACTGTACGAAGCTGCGGCTGACGGGCACGACGCCGCGGCGCAGGTCGATCAGGTAGCTGACCGATTGCAGCACGTAGAAGGACAGGCCGATGGGCAGCAGGATCTCGTTCCAGCCCATCGGCCGGAAGCCCAGCCCGGCCATCAGGTCGTTCAGCGTGGCCACGCCGAAATTGGCGTATTTGAAATAGCCCAGCACACTCAGATTGCCGAGGATGCCCAGCAGGAACAAGTGCTTGCCGCGCCGTGACTCAACGCCCGATGCATCCATCAGCCGGGCCACGGCGAAGGTGAACACCGTCACCCCCACCAGCAAAGCCAGGAAATCCACCCGCCACCAGGCATAGAACAGCCAGGAGAGGATCAGGACCGGCCAGTTCCGCCACTTCGCGGGCGTCAGGAAGTAGAGGGTGAAATAGACCGGCAGGAACAGGAAGACGAATTCGAAGGAGGCGAAGATCATGCCGCACCCCCGCTGCCGCCAGGGTTAGGCCGGGCCGGCGCCACGTCTCCATCGCATGTCGCCGGTAGGCAGGCAGCCTTGGTCGGAGAGGGAAGCGGTCCGGCTGGCATGAGTCGTGGCCTCGGTGATTGATGAC
>Ga0308159_1001214_pt1 | contig 40531 bp, 31 predicted proteins | sample PhyCR1_FD_201040 | JGI IMG/M metagenome (GOLD analysis project Ga0308159, IMG submission 201040) | Phyllosphere microbial communities from UC Gill Tract Community Farm, Albany, California, United States - DLSLC.R1 | ecosystem: Host-associated > Plants > Phyllosphere > Unclassified | place: USA... | reverse complement strand
GGCGGTGTTCCGTGGATACCTGACACATGTCGAATAATATGCCATCCAATGGTGGCGAATGAGCGCTACTCGGCAGTAAGGTTTCCAGGCTATACCGCCAGAATTAAAAAATTGTCGATACATAATAGTTTTTCACGTTTTCGCATGGATTACAGCAGTACCCCACTACATATAAATTGATTATCTGTTAGATAGTCAAAACCACGAAGGATCCTACTGGCACTACATGCTCGGTGTGGTGCCATTCTGTCTCGCGTCATTCGGCTATAAGCAGACGCCGGCAGTGGCGATCCGTAAGGCCAGGTCGTTGTGATGCAAGCGAAGTGGTGAGCCTGCCATCAATGACATCCTGCAGGATTTTGAGGCGGTTAACTTTGTTCATCGTAAAGTACTCTGAACCCTAAGCCGTCATCAGTTGCGTCCTCAGCCGCGAACCCTTGAAAAAGGCCGATAATGCGGACATTTCTATACAGCCAGAGGTGGACATCTGAATTTATCCGTTACATTATTAGTGCGTATAATGCTATTTATGTTAAATGAGATATTCTTCCATGCGCTTAGCCAGTCCGTCTACGGCTTTCCTGCATCACCGCTTCTGTACAAAAAAATAGCAACGCTACGTAAAAACTGGCGCTTATCCCGATTGAGTGTTCGGCTAATCCACTGCTTCTATCTCCTACTTGCTGACTTCTGAATTAAACCATTTATATAGAAAATATCTGATGCAATTCCATAAGCATTCAAATATTCATCACGAATCTTGATGATTTCATCCATTTTATTTCCAATATCACCCACATCTATAATTAAAATACAGCCATACTGAGTACCTTCAGATTTTTTGTAAACCTCTAACTGCTCAGTATATCCTTTAACTAACTTTTTATTCGTCGATAATTTTACCTCTATAACATACTTGTAGGAATAGCCAAAAGATAGCTTAAAGTCTACTGGACCACAACCAGCATTAGCTTCTGGTGTAATATCTATATTTAATGCCTTGCAATAATTCTTTGACATCACAAAAAAAAGACGCTGTGCTTCATTTTCATGTCGAGGAACGTCATTGTCCCAGAGGCTTTTCCATATTCCATTGTTCTCTACCATTATTTTGAAATCAATAATTAACTTATGAATGACTTGTTTTAAATCTTCAATGTTATTTATTTCTCTCAGGTTTGTATGCTTTGAAGATACACGATTTATCAAATTTACCCAAAACTCTTCATCTCTCAAAGATATGTTCGACAATTCTATTTTCTTAACCAAATTATCTTCTAACTGTTTAAGTCGTAACATTATATTATCGTTATCCTTAAAACCTACACGCGAAAGATAATCAATTAGGACTTTAGCATCCGGGGGAATTCCAGCTTTTGTAAGCACTTGCATAGCTACTCCTTGTTGTTCTTTTCCATACTTCTCAAGATAATCCTCAGAAAGACATATGCACCAAAATTCTTGCATTATTCTATTAGAAAAAGTTGAGTTAATATTCACATCAGGGGGGGTTAATAAGTATTCAATTGAATAATCTTTATGAAATGGCATCTTTATATTACAAAGCATTTTTATAATTTCAAGACAGCAAGGGATCATCTCTTTTTTATTTGCATCACCTAACACTGAATAAAAATAAGATTGTACTTCATCAGAGTTCAGACTGAAGCCACTCATCTTCCAAACATTACTATCAGGTGAAATGTCGTCAAACCAACTCTCATTTGAAATAAATAATCCTTCATGGTCAATCTGACCATGAGGTGTCAATAGAGCTGTATATCCATTCTCAAACAGATATACTCTTGCACCTTTAGAACGGTAAATGTAAGAATGTCGACTCAAAGCTGCAGCTTCTATTCCATCAAATAACATAACGGCTTTTTTTGGAAAAAAAATCATCTCGTACTCGGCAACACCAGAAAGAGGAAGTCTTATCTTATTTTTGAATAAACTTGAAGGAGCCAATACTTTTTGGGGGACGTGATCGAATAGATTGGTCTGTTCTAAAATAATATTGACTGCTTCGTTATATGCTTCCCCCCAGTCGTATTCACCACTTAATCCACAATTTTCTAAAATGGCTAAATTCAATATTCTTTCGAGTTTATATAACACTTAAGATTCTCCTTAGTCACAAGTCAAAGCACTATTATATGTGGGTGGTATTAGAAATGGACTAAATAAATATAGTAAATGAATTTGTAGACCGATGACTAAATAACATCTTCCTGATGATAATATCTATGTTTCGGCTAAAGCTCCCCCTACTTACTTCAGCTACATCGAGTAAAATCATTCTTAAACCCGACTCAATTCAGGAAGAAAGTTCAGGCATGATATTACTCACTTAGCGGAGATTGCTCCGATGATAAATTCACGATTCAGAGAAAATCAGATTGCCTTTGCCTTATTAGGCTAAACTGGGGATGACGTTCCAAAAGTCTACCGCAAATTGCACGCAGCCATGATTAACATCTTAAGGAAAAACATGGCGGTATTACTATTACGAATCAACAGGGCCTTACTAATTTACGGTTGTGTCTAATACTGGAGACAGGTCATAAAGGTGGGTTCATTTACTTATTGACTATGTAAGGTACAAAAGACATAAGTAAACTTATATTACCTATCAAAAAAAAGGAGATACGAAAACACCGTCCATAACTCCAGGGGCTTGTTAAGCTAGAATTTAGATTCTGATCCAATTGATCACTTTGGAAAAGTTTAGGATGATCTTCCGGAAACCTTCGCTCAAAGAAAAACAATGCCTTTTCAGAACGCTTAATTAAAGTTGTTACGCGTTGATCTAATTTAAAGAAAATCAATGAAACAAAAGCTAAAAAAACACTTATAGAAGAAGTTATATAGTTGTACTTTATGCCCTGCTGAAGCGCTACACCAATACCTGCAGCTGCCAAGCCAACTATAGCCAAGTAAAAATTGAATACTATCATTCTCTGTTGAGAATGAGTTTCGAAATACTTCCAGTAGTGTTCAAATGAGTTATCAGACATTAATTAATCCTTATTAAATCGGAAAAAAATCATCGCTTATTAATAAATCAAAGAAAGCAGCGCTTGTATATGCTGCATATTCTTGCCAGCAGTCGTGTTTATCGGAATCAGCGTAATCACATACTGATTTTACAACTAGTCCGATTGGTGATGGATTTCTCGAGTGATCAGAAGCTGTCATCACCGCATAAGCTTCCATATCGATTCCTAAAAGATCACGATTTTGCTTTAATATATCGCATAAAGCATTGTCTGCTGCTATCACTTGAGCTCCAGAAGCTAATGGGCCTACATGAACATTAACCCTACCTTGAGGGAAGTTTCCAGTCCAGCCTTGGAGTATTTGTGTAGCAAAGCTTGGAAGATTTCCTATCTCCATCGCGAGTTGCGAAATCCGATGTTCGATTGACACTTGGTGTGGTGAAGCTTGAAAGACTTTAGAACCATATCGGTCTTGCGCTAATTTTCCACTTCCCCAGTCCCAAAGTGGATCTCCAACTATGATATCACCTATATTAACTTTAGCTTCAACCCCTGCACAAATGCCTAACATTACGATGATTTTAGGCTTAAATCTTTCAATCATTTTCATTGCCAGAGATGCAGATGCAGGCATCCCTTTTCTTCTAGGTGAGGCAGCAACTAAACTAAAAGCGCGAGATGAAGTGTTCTTACTGCCAAAAGAATAGCCGGTTGGATCATCACTGAATCTTTTACTTTGCCAGTTATAAGGTAACTTTAATACAGCATCTAATTCAGGTGTTCCCAATGCAGTAATAATTGCAATATCAACTTTAGGATTTATATTTTTTAATTTCTTTGACTTATTTGAAGCTAGCTTGAAACGGCCTTCAATGAAAATTTTCCAGTCAATTGAAGAGTTAGAAAATTTGCAAATACTAATCCCTCTTTTATTGGCTTCTTGCCGATATTGTTCTATGGAGTCTTCTTTTTCAGTAATAAAAACTATGTCAACAGGTGTATTCGATCTATTGTCTAATAATATCATGTCGAATAAATCCATACCTCCTAAGCTATTAGGCTGAGCTCCCATATTAGCAGGCAGATTTATATCAAGTAACATCAAATCATAATTATTATTCATCAACTTTATTCTTGCATCAATAGACGTAGTAGAGTGCTCTATTTCGACATTTGGATCTAAATGCTGTAAAAATAAGGAGATTAACTGTGCTTTAGCGTATTCATCGTCTACTATAAGAACTCTAACCATTATGTGCAATCTCTTCCATTATCTGATTTTTTAAAGAGTTGCGCCATCCACTTTCTGATAGACTATAATAAGTTAGTCCGCGAAATATTGGACTAAATTGTTCTGTTAATTTCATCTCAAGTTGTTTTAAAGAAAGCCTATTAGGTTCATCACCATGTTTATCAAACATAGTTACTACTATAGTTGGTATGTTAATTTTTCTTAACTTCATTTGAGCTAAGAGATCAGAACCTGCATAACCTTCAGGCTTTCCGCCTCCAGGTTCGGACATAGAGGCATCATAATTCGGCATGCTCATATCTAATAGCATTAATGAGTACAAAGATCTTCCACTTATCACTGCTTTTAGACCACTGCTAAATGAACGAGCAGTGTCAACGGAAGCATCTGAGAATTCAGAGTTAATAAATGTTATCAAAGTAGACAATTTGTCTTCATCGTCTTCAACAATCAAAAACTTAAGCATCATTTGACTCCACTATAAATTTAATCAAAACTTTAAATTTATCATTGCTTTCAAACCCAAAGGTTAATTCTGGTGAGTTATATTGTGGAGAGTTTATTGTTGACCAAATCTTATGAAATCCACTCCCTTTCTCTTTTTGTACTTTAATTCTTGTATCCATTTTTTTTATTTCACTTTCTATAGTCTTTATTTTCTCTAAGTTTTCCAAATTGCATTTAGATTCTTCCACATTGTTGATAAGCATGATTTCGAACGTATCTTCTATATAAGATATGGATGCTTCAAGTTTTAAATCATTAATAGGCAAACCAGCATGTTCTATTGCGTTTTCTAATGATGCGCAATATACATCGACCATGCCATCTAAGGTTCTTCCTGGCATTGTTTTGTCGAAATTCATATTTGTTATATTCAGCCCTGACCAATTATCGGCGCCAGAGATAGAGCTTGAAACCATGTTTTTTGCAATTAAAAGGGGAAAGTCCAATGCATAGTCAGGTCTATCATAAACTTCACTTCTTTTAAACCATGTTGATACGTTTGATATTTGATGCTGTATGCTAGTTCTTGCTCTTGCAATATGATTATGGAGTTCTCCCATTTTTTTATGGTAGCCCAATGTTCCTAAAGATTCTGTCAATTCATCAAAAGCATTTAATATCTCATGTTTAATATCGCCTAAAATAACTTTTTTGACAATTAAGAGATTTCTATCAGTTTTTTCCCATAATAAATCTATACATGAATCAATAAAGTCATCTATATTGTGGTGTCTTTTCAATTTACTTTGTGAATATAGTCTTTCGAAAGATGTGGTTCTGTATTCAAAAAGGCCGTGTTCATTACCTCTGAAATTTAACCCATCTTCTTTTATTGATACTTGAATCAGTTCATCTCTAACATATGAGATTATATTATCAATACTCTTCCCGAAGGAAACCAGAAGGTTAAGCACTTCATCTTTTTCATTAGCATTTAATTCTGAAAGTCTTTCCACCCAGTATGTGTTAGTTGAGTACTCTTCTGAACCTTCTGTTTTTTCAGTTACTAAGTACTCATCACTAATAGGCTTTCTTATAGCATTACTGAATTTACCATGACGTACCCTAGTGCTTAGATAAGTATTTAGCCCATGTTCACCCATTAAAAATTCATTTGTAATCTCCGAAAACATGGCACTAAACTGAGTGTCTTCTTTTGCTAAGGCATTAAAGTGAGACATTAATAGTGTTAGCGAAGAGTTATGCGTATCCATTTGGCCAAGTGCATCACCCAAAACTTCGATAAATTCAGATTCACTATTGCCTTCTATTGTGAGTGTATTTTTATATTTTGAATATACATCAACTAATCTAGATTTAAGTCTCTTCTTAATTGCTGTAACATCTACGTATACTCTACTTTGATCGACCAATTTTGTAGCTTTAGCTAGTTCGGACTTTTTCACTAGATCTCTAATTTCGAGTTGGTATTCACTCGAGTTTGACGGATCTATTTCCACTAAGACTTTACAAACTTGAATTCTAGCTTCTTCTATTTCTCTAGTTCCATTATAAAGTATTGTTTGACCCATAATTTCTGGTCGCCATACAATTTTCAAATAAAGTTTTATATGCTCTAAACTTAAGTCTTTTCTTAAATATAGATCATATGGTGTTATGATATTATTACTTAAGTTAAAAGATTCAAACGCATATCTTAAGTGGGATAATTTGTCGCTTTTATTATAATTTGTATATAATGCAAAGATAATCGGCAGACAGATAGTGTCAGGCCAAGCATCTGGATCATCTAAAAGATTGATAATTTCTTCAAAAGGCATGGCTGTTGGAGTAGCGTAATATTTTAGATAAGTTTCAGTTAAATTTTCAAGCGCGGATATAAAGTTACCTAATTTCATATGACAAATGACAATAGCAACACGGCATTTAAGTGACTCAGAGTGGCCCGTGTATCTCAGAGCTTCATTAAAAAATGATAGAGACTTTTCATATTCTTCTTTTCTCAAGTGAAAGTTCCCCATATATTTTAAATATCTATCTAACTTAATTTCACTAATTGCTTCTTTAGTCAGTTCTTGACCATTAATTGTGATTTCAAATATTTTTTTTGTAAATGTATATCTATCTATAAATTTATTATTTAGATGTTCTAAGATCTTTTCTTTATCAGTTATTAAAATTAGTGAGAATGGGCTTATTATTGTTGTTCTTGAATATAATTCTCTCAAAAAACTTGTTGGATCGTCAAAGTTTTCAACAGATAACTCTGACGCAACATACAATCTTAATAGACTTGACCATGTATGATTTTTGAATCTATCATCTAATGAATATAAATCTAATGCAGCAGCGTAGGAATTTGAGTCTAACTTGAGAACTTTTCTAAAGCTAATAGCTATTTCTTCAAGTAAACCCTTGAACATAATTTCTGAATTTGTAAGGCTCTCCGCCTTCAATGCCAAAATCAATGCGTTAATATCATGTTTGTTATTTGAATACTTGAAAAAATCTTCTCCTATGCATACTACCTTTTCATACTCACCTTTGGTATATAATTCTATTAACGCCTCTCTGTATTTATTTTCTTCTCTAATAATTTCTATTTCATAGCTTAAAAGAATAGGAATTAACCTTTCATCCTTGGTGGCTTTGTATAGAAAATTAAGAGGTCGGCTGAGCAAAGGTTTAAGTTTAATTAATATTTCTTCATTTGTGACAGTCCAACGGAAAATAGCAATCAAAGATTCATATAGATCAATAATACTTGACTTATATTCAATGAACAGAATTGCTTGTATTTGCTCTATACTAAGATTGTTTATATCGAATACTTTTGCTTTAATGTATTCGTGAACTATTTTTATATCAGCATGCTTGAGCAAACGTGACAATTCAGCTTGAAGATGACCGGGTATTGATGTACCTTCAACTCTTTTTCCAATAAAATGAACAAGACATTCTGTGAGAAAACTTAATCCCTTGTTACTCCTAATATTTAGAATAAATTGCTGTTTGCTTTCAGTACCATCCCAATGTTGATATAAAGAAAGTTTGTTTTCTATAAGCCAAATAGATTGGCCAAATTTGTATTCTATACTATCAAGAGTTTCTTTGTATTTTCCTCGGTCGTCATCGAAAAGATAGTTTTCTAGATTCTTGCTGAGATTAACAAACTCTCGCAGTTCATTATTAAACAATAAGCATAATGATATTGACCATATAATTTCATTTGGTAATGTCCCCATTTTTAATATGTTCTTAAAATCGAATAGATTCTCTAAATTTTTAGGGAAAAGATTCTTGCTTATCTTTATTGAATCTTTTTTTGTTATGCAGTCATGGAAGTAATCAAAAAGTAGACTAGGAGGTGTTTCTGTCTTAATCGTGTCTAAAGTTTCAAGAGTGGTGTTACTAATATTTAATTTTTTTTTTGTTCTTTTTATCAAAGATTCATATTGTTTACTTTTAATATTGTTTTTTTTCATCATATTTTATTTTATTGAGCTAAGTGGACCTAATCATCATTAATTAGGGTGTATTAAAATTAACCACGCTACCGCCCTCAGAAAGATCCTGATAGGCACGAGATAAGTTTGGTAACTATTAATATAAATCTTACTTATGTTAACATATCTTTAGAATTTATAAATATAGATAATTCCTATTGAAATGTTAGTTTTAAAAGTTTTTGGTTATGAAAGGAGATTGGAGTTTAATCCTTCTTTTTATCTCTCATTTCACGGATAACTTACTGTATATTATGAAATATTCTGCACGTAACTCTCATTTTGTCTTTTAATCTCTCTCTTTAAAAATAGCCCAACTTTAGCGTCTCTAGATAGCAATTTCCTTACATAGTCACATTTCAATCGAAGCTCAGTTTAGCTCTATTAACTAAATTACTTTAGACCTCTATATTTTTTACATTATCAACACTCGCCAGCGGCTCAAAATTTCAGCTACTTAACTTTATACAATGGTTCTTCAGTGAAGCCTAAACCCTCTCTCTTCGGTCCTTTCCCCTCCCTGCAGATCCTGCTCCATATTGACTTCATATAATTGACCTTATATGAAGTTAGGATCCGGTCTGAAGATCACAACCGCGCATGAAATCTTCAGGCCTGTGTGAACAAATTAACAGGCATCGCTACGTAAAATCTGCAGGGTTTCTCCCCTGCTTCTTTTACAGAATTCACGTAGCGCTGTCTCCTGAAAGGATAAAAATGGACGATTTCAGACCACATTTACCCGTATCTGATGCTCAGCTGCCCAGCCAGGCTGACGTGGTGGCGCAGCTCCAGGCGTTTGTTCAGGACCGAGAGGCCTTTTCTGACAATACCTGGCGGCAGCTGCTCAGCGTGATGCGGATCTGCGCCGGCTGGGCGAAGGAGTACGGCCGCACCTTTCTGCCCATGACACCCGAATGCCTGCGTGATTATCTTATGTGGCTGCAGGCAAACGGACGGGCATCTTCGACTATAGGTACACACCTCGCTCTTATCAGTATGTTACACCGTAACGCAGGGCTGACTCCTCCCCATGCTTCACCCTTAGTTTTTCGGGCAATGAAGAAAATTAGCCGGACTGCTGTGGTTAGTGGCGAGCGCACAGGCCAGGCAATACCCTTTCGTCTTAGCGATCTTCTCACGCTTGACACCAGATGGTCGGGGTCAGATTCTCTGCAGCACCAGCGCGACCTGGCATTTTTACACGTGGGCTATTCCACACTGCTTCGGGTGAGCGAACTAGGACGTCTCCGCGTACGTGATGTTTCACATGCTTCAGACGGAAGAATTGTGCTGGATGTCGGCTGGACTAAAACCATTGTGATGACCGGGGGGCTTATCAAAGGACTGGGCGCACTTTCAACGCAACGCCTGAGAGAATGGCTGAACGCGTCGGGCCTGATTAACGAGCCTGATGCCTTTATATTCTCCCCCGTTCACTGCACCAATCGAGCGAAAATCAGTACCGACAGGCCGCTTTCCACACGTGCAATGGAAGATATTTTTGCCCGCGCCTGGCACGAGGCGGGTCCCGCTGCGGATGTTAAACCCAATAAAAACCGGTACCGGGGATGGTCAGGACACAGTACCCGAGTGGGTGCTGCCATCGACATGGCCACAAAAAAATACAGTACTGTACAGATTATGCAGGAAGGCACCTGGAAAAAGGCAGAAACTGTGATGCGCTATATCCGGCATGTTGATGCTCATGCAGGCGCCATGGTTGATTTTATGGATGCACATGTGGTCAGTTGAAAGGCCAATACTCACAAATCGTTTTCTGTCCCACAGTCACTTGATCATCAAGCATGATTGGGAGCTTCTATTTTACCGCTTATACGTTATATTTGTTTTTAACAGCTTCAAGACTGTATGGTAATAAAAAATCACAGGCGACAGTTGATGCCTGCCAAGGTGAACTGCCCACATGGCGCCAGTCGCCCTGCGCCGCCGGTTATGTTATGGCAGTTTCAGCCTTTCCCGGCCCTCACCCTCAAAAGTCAAACCCGCTCACCGCCGTACGAGAGCCGCTGTACGCCGTCAAAGTATTCGCGACAATAAGGGTGGCGTTCTGAGGCCTGATAGTCATCCTGAGCAGCCTTGCGACTTCGGTGCAGACCGCTCAAAAGGTCAATATCCCGGCCTGGAAATGTGAACCTGCCCAAGTGGCGTTTCAGCGGACTGATACGCAAGTGCCGCCTGACCACTGACCTATCTTGATGGCAACAGCACGACTGTAACGAGCTCACTCAGGAGAGGATCATATAATCCTTCCCACTAGACTGCAAAACTGGCTGGTTATGATGCACTCCAGCTCAGGATCGCAGACTTACTTATCTAACATTCGTCCCCTCTGGACCTGAAACCCGTTAATCACCGGGCGCGCTACGTGAAAACCGGCGCACAGAACCCCTGCGGGTTATACAGAATTCACGTAGCGTTGCCTGCTTACCCCCTCACATCGGGGCATGCTCAGAATGTTGTCCAGTTTTCTTCCAGCGTTGTCTCTTTTGATCGCATGGAATTGTCATGCGTCGTCGGGGATGCGGTAACCGTTACGGGCGCAACAAGTGCTGTTTTAACGGCGGAGGATGAATGATCTGAAAGTGTAAAAACGGATACAGACTGCATTAGCAGATCGGCCTGTTCACGCAGGCTTGCTGCCGCAGAGGCAGACTCTTCCACAAGTGAAGCATTCTGCTGCGTGACGTCATCAATTTCCGTCACGGCTATGCTGACCTGTTCAATGCCGCGCGCCTGTTCAGCAGTAGCGGCGGTAATTTCCTCTACCCTGTCAGTGAGTTGGCCCACCGAAGAAACAACGGCAGACATCGTGCCAGCAGAGCGCGCTACCAGCGTTGAGCCTTCACTGACGCGCTGAGCGTTGGCCTCAATGAGCTGACGAATCTCACCCGCAGCAGTCGCACTGCGCTGCGCCAGTGAACGAACTTCACCAGCGACAACGGCAAAGCCGCGACCCTGCTCACCCGCGCGGGCAGCTTCGACGGCGGCATTGAGCGCCAGAATGTTGGTCTGGAAAGCGATGCTGTCTATCACTGAAGTGATATCCGCAATGCGCCCTGAACTTTCGCCTATGCCCTTCATGGTATCGGTGATATCTGAAGTGATGTCATTACCCTGCCGGGCAATCTCACGTACCGTAACGGCCAGCGTGGCGGCCTGGCTGGCATTATCTGCGTTATTCCTGACCGTGACACCCAGTTCACCCATCGTGGCAGCGGTCTGTTCCAGCGCGCTGGCTTGTTCTTCAGTGCGCTGTGACAGATCGGTGTTTCCCTGAGCTATCTGAAGGCTTGCTGCGGCAACGCTTTCCGCATTCGCCCGAACGGCACTCACGGTTTGCACCAGGGAATGCTGCATGCCACGAATAGCTTCAAGCAGTTTCCCGGTTTCGTCCCGTCCACTCAACGGCACCTCTGCAGTGAGATCACCTTCAGCAACCCTTACCGCCGCTTCAAGTGCGATATTGACGGGCCTGACGATACTGCGGGTAATAAACCAGGCGAGCGTTGCTGCCAGTACAATGGCAGCCAGGCTGAGTGAAACGAGTAACGTTACGGCGTTGCGCTGCTCTGACGCGGCTTTAGCTCCCGCGGTCTTCATCTGCTCCCCCTGGAAGTTGGCGAGGTCCGTGATGGCCGTTGTGTATTCATCCTGAGCCTGATAAGCCGACCCGGTGAGTAGTTGCGTCACCTCATCCCGCTTGCCTTCCATACCCAGTTTTACCGCCTGCTCAGAATAAGATAGATACTGTTTCCCTGCTTTTTTCATGACGTCAATCAGCTCGCGACTTCTGGGAGCGTGCAGTATGTGATCGACTTTGTTGAAAGCCGTTTCAAGCCGGGTGCGGGCCTGCTCATAATTTTGTTTCAGTCTTTCTTTTTGCGCCGGATCGTCGACAAGCGCGATGCTGCGAACCATACGACTCATATCAGTAACGTAAAAGCGAAGATTACTGGCAGCGGTAGCCTTGTCAAAACGATCGCCGGCCAGTTTATCCACGGTGTCGCCCAGTGAGTCGATACGCATTAAACCGGCCAGGGTAATAACGATGAGAAGAAGCAGGATAAAGCCAAATCCGGCACCGAGACGGACGCCGATTTTAATATTGTTCATTATCTTTCCTCGGTTAACACTCGAAAATGAAACAGTAAAGAAAACGGCTTCGTGCCGGGAGCCGATAATACGGGCGTTTGGCAAGATGGTGTTCTTAAATCAGTCCATAGCCCTGCTTAAGCATCTTGATGGCGTGTTCAGAGTGCTACTCCGCCCCACATCCCATGTTCAACCTGACATTTCCACCGCGACGAGAATCAGGGTTTTGCCCGCTTCTGGTTACAGAGCGGGACGAAATCGTGAGGAACTGCATCAGACAGCATCCAGTTCCTCAGCGTTTATTAGCGGAGCAGTGACAGCATGGTCTGTGGCACCTGGTTGGCCTGGGCCAGTACAGAAGAGCCCGCCTGCTGCAGGATCTGCGCGCGGGACATGTTCGACACTTCCGTCGCGTAATCCGCATCCTGAATACGGCTGCGGGCCGCGGTCAGGTTTGTCACGGTATTGTTCAGGTTGCTGATGGTGGACTCGAAACGGTTTTGCGAGGCACCCAGCAGGCTGCGCTGGTTATCGACCGCTTTGATAGCTTTATCAATGTCGGCCAGTGGCGTGGTACCTGACGCTGTGCCGCCTGAACCGCCGGTGACAGCCCCTTTCAGCACGTCGAAGCCGATGGCTGACGTGGTGCGGGCATTGCCGTTGACCGTCTGGCCTGTCGTAGAACTGGTATTCTGAGTGGTGCCTGTAGAAGCGTTGCCCGCTGCAGCCAGGTCAAAACCGTCGCTTGAGCTCAGCGCAATACCAATAGTTTCGCCGTCTTTTGCGCCCACCTGGAAATTGTAGGTGGTGCTGCCGGAGCCGGTGTTCAGCACTTTGATACCGTTGAAATCAGTCTGTTTCGTAACGCGGTCGATTTCCTGCATGCGCTGGTTAACTTCAGCCTGAATCGAGTCGACATCCGAGGCTGAGTTAGAGCTGTTCTGCGCCTGAACGGTCAGGTCACGAACTCGCTGCAGATTATTGTTAATTTCAGTCAGCGCGCCCTCGGCGGTCTGCGACAGCGAAATACCGTCGTTGGCATTGCGGGCGGCAACGGTCATCCCGTTGATGTTGGAGGTGAAACGGTTAGCGATGGCCTCACCGGCTGCATCATCTTTTGCACTGTTGATGCGCAGACCGGAAGACAGGCGCTCAATCGCCGTGCCTAGTGAAGACTGTGACTTTGTCAGGTTATTCTGCGTAACCAGTGACAGCGTATTTGTGTTGATAACGGCCATGTTGACTCCCTGTAGTCAAAGCGTGCAAATCACGCCCTAACGTTATCGTCACGATAGTTGCTTTCTTTAATTGTGACGCAGGTCGATCATTTATCACTGGAATCAATTTGACATACTGACGACGTGTCATGTTGACCATGCAACAGGCCTCTTTTTACTGACCACCTGTCAATCAGCCCAGATGGCCTGCGCCTCCTAAAAAGGGGCATTCATTTCACGTCAAGCCGGGATTGTCTGGTCACGGACTCAGGTAAGTAGAGTAATGGCAAGGATAATCGCGGCTTTTCGATCGGGGAGAGATGTTTGTTGGAAAAGGATATTGAGTCTCTCAATCAACTTTTTTTGCGTGACGGATTTCTCATCATAAGGGTTTTCTGAAGGCAATCCCATCAGTGGGGCAGGACGTGACTGAGATGACAGATTCCGACGTCAGGCAAAGCCGTTGCGCAGGCAATTGAAGTACGCAGAAACAATTTTTTTCAGATTATTCTCAATAATATTGGAGCGAAATAAGCACTAAATGCAAAAACCCATCTAGGATTAATCCGGTCGGACTGCTCTTGACGTCCGGCAAAGATTAACCAACACCAGAACGCCCTATATAACGAGAAAAGACATGAAAATATCGACTCGCCTTGCTGCAGGTTTCGGCCTGCTTATCTTCCTGTTCATCATCTGCACCGGTACTGCGCTGAATGCGCTCTATAAAGCCCGGGAAGGAATGGACAGGATCGTAAACATCAAAATGAAAAAGTACCAAATTGCGCAGGACATGCTCGGTGAACTAAGAGAGATGTCCATAGACGTCAGAACGCTTGGGCTGCTGAGCGATCCTGTGGCAATGAAACCCGTAGCAGAGCGCATGCAGAAAACTCAGGCGCAATATAGCGCTAACCGCCAGGCTCTTGGTGACTTGCTGAAGATCGATTCTCTTCCGGCAGGACGGAACGCTTTCAAGAGACTGACCGATACAGAGGCCTCTTTTTTTGCCATTTTTGCAAAGGCCAGTCAGCTTGGCCTGGCCAATCGCGATAAAGACTTCTTTGAGTGTCTGACAAAAGAGGTCCAGCCCGTGCAGGATAAAATGCTCAGCGATTTGCAGGTTGTGACAGGGATACAGCAGAAGACAAGCTTTGCTGAGGTGAAGGAGAACAGCACTTCAACTTCACGCTCATCTCTCATCCTGATCCTTCTGGCCGGTGCATCCATTTTCATCAGTGTCGGGGCCTGTGTATTGGTTGTCCGTGTACTAATGCGCCAGCTGGGCGGTGAGCCTGCCCAGGCGCAGGCACTGGCCGCCACCATTGCGGCCGGCGACCTCACCTCGCCGGTCGTGCTTCGCCGCAACGACACGACCAGCCTGCTGGCGTCGCTTGACAGCATGCAGGCCAACCTGCGCGGCCTGGTGTCGAAGATTAAAGAGACCTCTGCCTCTGTGGCCCTCGCCTCGGACGAAATCGCGCAGGGTAATACTGAACTGTCATCCCGCACCGAACAGCAGGCGGCTGCGCTGCAGGAAACGGCCGCCAGCATGGAGCAGCTGACCGCCACGGTGAAGAGCAACGCGGCCAGTGCGCAGCAGACAGCAGAGTCCGCCCGCGGGACCGCGCAGCTGGCTCACGCAGGCGGGTCGGACGTACAGCGCATGTCAGCGACCATGCAGGACATCTCAGAGAGTGCCGCAAAAGTCCGCGACATCACGTCAGTGATTGAGGGCATCGCGTTCCAGACCAACATTCTGGCACTGAACGCCGCGGTGGAAGCGGCCCGCGCAGGTGAAGAGGGACGCGGATTTGCCGTGGTAGCCGGAGAGGTGCGTACGCTGGCACAGCGCAGCGCGACGGCCGCAAAGGATATCAAGACGCTGATTGAGCAGGCCGTCGATCAGATTGAAAGCGGCGTCGGCGTAGCTTCATCGACCGGACAGAGTATCCAGAAGGTGGTCGGCCTGGTCGGTGAGCTCGCTGAGGCGATGGATAACATCTCCCTGGCGTCCGCAGAGCAGATGCAGGGCATTTCGCAGGTGAGTGTTGCCGTGAGTCAGATGGACGGCGTGACGCAGAACAACGCGGCGCTGGTCGAGGAGTCATCCTCGGCTTCGCAGTCACTGTCTGAGCAGGCGCATGCGCTGAGAGGTATGGTGGAAACGTTCCGTGTCTGATGAAAACCAGCCCACTTACGAGGAAAGACTGATTAAGGCCGTCAGGCTAATGAAAGCGGATGTTGACGCGATTTACACGCAACTGAGGGATGGAACCTATGCTGACCCGGACACCTTTATCAATAACTGGACACATCTGATGGACCGGGTAAAAAATATGAAGCCGGTCCTCAGCAAGCCCGGCGTCATGGAGACGCTGATGCGTATGGATGTCCGGCTCACGGCAGAGTTGCTGGCCATAACTTACTCTGTGCAGATAATAGAGAATTTTATAAGATGCCTGGAGCACCAGGCCAGAGAGAATGGCAGCAAGCCCCGATAAACTCTCCCTGCAGCTGAAATACGTCTTTCACAGAACACCGGTTAACGTTACTCCGTTGTGATGTGTCTGTTGTCAGAAATATTTTCGTCGCCTCCGTGCTGGCCCGTCGCGTTCATGCTGACGGGCCTTTTTTTGTCCGACGACTGATGCCGGGTAAATGCATCATCCGGAAGCTGCACGGTTCTCCTTCTCCGGACACGCTTTCCCCGTACCTGACGGGCCTCACGCACACGCGGCCATCCTTTCGGTCTGGTAGCGTGTCTTCAAAGAGAATGTCAGGAAAGTTTCTGTTTGAGCCTGTCGTTGACCGAATATAACCGGATTCAGACAGGGAACTGACAATGCTAAAGGCGCTTGTGACAGGAAAATTAAGTCTGGCGAAAACATTCTGGGGATGGGGGTTCGGCGGAACCGCGCTGATTGTGGCCATCAGCAAGGCGGGTGTATCTGCACGGTAACGTCATCAATCCGCTATTTGCGCCTCATGCGCTTTCTTGAGGCGCTAAAAAGTCTCAGGAGTGACAGAATTGCTCCCGTCTCATCCTGTTCCGGACGCAGATGTTCCCAGAACCCGCCGCAGAAAATCTTGCGTGCGCGCCTCCTGAGGGCGCAGCAGCACCTGTTCAGCGTGGCCCTGCTCCACAATTTGTCCGCTGTGCAGGAAACAGACGCGATCGGCGACCTCTCTTGCAAACTGCATCTCATGCGTGACCACGATCATGGTCATTCCCTGCTGTGCCAGGTTGCGCATGACCTGCAGAACCTCGCCGACTAACTCCGGATCCAGTGCTGATGTCGGTTCGTCGAAAAGAATGGCTTTCGGCTGCAATGCCAGCGTTCGGGCGATGGCCACGCGCTGCTGCTGACCACCGGAAAGCTGCGACGGCCAGGCGGAGACTTTGTCGGCCAGCCCTACTCTTTCCAGTAACTCTTTGGCTATCTTTTCGGCTTTACTGCGCGATTCACCGTTAACGTAAATCGGACCTTCCATCACGTTTTCCAGCACGCTACGGTGCGGAAAGAGGTTAAATCGTTGGAAAACCATTCCTATCTGGCGACGAAGCGAATTGATATTTTTACTTTTACTGTCAACATGCTGGTCGAGCACGCGAATGGTGCCGCTTTCATAGGTTTCAAGCCCGTTAATACAGCGCAGCACAGTCGATTTTCCGGAACCGGAGGGCCCCACCAGGCATACCACTTCGCCCTCATCGACGCGGAAACTTACCCCTTTCAGCACTTCGACAGCACCGAACCGCTTATGGACATCACGAATTTCAATCATCTCAGGCTCCTTTTTTCTGACGATTTTCAAGGTGCTTAGTGAAAGCCAGCAGTGGCATGCACAACGTCAGATAAAGTAACGCCACCAGCGTATATACGGTGGTGTTATCAAAGGTTGAGGCGGCCAGAAGCTGTCCCTGCCGGGTCATTTCGGTAACCGCAATCGTTGAAGCCAGCGCAGAATCTTTCAGCATCATCACCAGCGTATTGCTATACGGCGGCAGCGCGACATGAAAAGCCTGAGGCAGGATGACGCGCCGCATCGCTTTAAAGAAGCTCATGCCCATCGAGCGCGCCGCTTCAAGCTGACCACGATCGACCGATTCAATACCCGAGCGAAAAATCTCTGCGAGGAAGGTAGAAAAGCAGAAAGCGATACCGACCACGCTGGCCTGAAACGATGTCAGGGTAATGCCGATATCGGGGAAAACAAAATAGATATAAAACAGCACCACAATCATCGGTAAGGCACGCGTGATATTGATGATGACGCTCACGGGCCAGGAGATGATTTTAAAAGGACACATTTTTGCGGCAGCAAACACCAGACCTAACGGCGTGCTGATGAGCAAGGACAAGATCGTGATATAAATTGTCATTTCCGCCCCTTGCAAAAGAAAGGGAAGGTAAACGTGAATACTACTCCAGTCCATTATGCGCTCCCGCCGGTGTTGAGTGTGAGGCTAAAATTCATTTTAATGAATATGGCTACCCGTAAATATTGTCAAACTTTTCATTGGATGACGTCATAGCATTAACTTATTCATGTAACAAAATGGATTGAAGGCTCACTTTGCCTCGATATCAAAGGGTTTTGTGTTAATTTGTGAGGCGCGGCATTTTTAAAAAGAAAAGATTGACAGGAGGGGATTTAATTTCATTATAGTGAAGTTAATTGTTCGCATGTTAATCAGGAGTGAGTGATGTCTATTCGATCGCACGTTACTATGGCTTTATTGTCTGTTGCCCTCGGCGTCACTTACAGTGCGCACGCTGCCACATTAACGGCAGGCTCGCCGCCCTCCAGTGCGCCAACGACATTTCTGGATACGAAAACCGGTAAGATTGAAGGCTTCATGCCGGATGTGGCTGCCGAAGTGGCTAAACGTCAGCACCTGGATGTTAACTTTACGGCTGTACCCTTCTCTACGCTTATTCAGTCTGTGATTGCTGGCAAAATTGACATGATCGTGGCCGGGATGACACCAACACCCGAGCGTGAAAAACGTATCTCGTTCTCACAGCCGGTCACCGCATTCGGACCCGGGTTGGTCGTGCGTGATGACAACAAAAAAGTCTATCGCTCTCAGCAGGATCTGAAAGGTGATATCGTTGGCACCATGACAGGCACCGATTACACGCAGGCTCTGATTAAGAGCGGTATCCCGAAAGAGGTGAAAGTGTACGACAGTCCGGCAGACATGATGCGTGATCTGTCGCTGGGTCGTATCGCGGCGGGCATGAACGATTACCCGATCATGAAATATCAGGAAAAATCAGGTGCGTACAAAGGCATGCATGTGGTGGATGGTTACAAGCCCGAGCATATCGCGCCCATGGCCTTTGGTGTGAAAAAAGGCAACGATAAGCTGCTTGCCGATATCAATACCGCCCTGACGGCGATGAAAGCGGATGGCACTTTGCAAAAAATCAAAGCTAAGTGGGGAATGCCCTAATCGCGCTTTCATGCACGGAGGCACGAAACCTTAAGGAACATGGTGATGAAAACAGCGTTAATGCACTCTGAGGATCTGAGTGCCGTCGAGATCAATATTGGCGTACGGTTAAAATTAATACGCAAGTCTCGCAATATGACTATCAAAGAACTGGCGCAACAGGCCAATGTGTCGGCAGGGGCAATTAGCCAGATTGAACGTAATCTGGCTAACCCGACGGTACGGGTACTGGAGCAGCTTCGGGTGGTCTTGAATGTCCCCTTGACCGCTTTTCTTGAACAACATGAGGTGATGCGGCCAGGTGCTGAACACTATGTTCGTCGCTGGCGTGAGCGACCGCATTTTCAGGTTGGCAAGCAGGGCATTAGCAAAGAGATGTTATCGCCGTCCGGCGAACACGATATCCAGTTCATGTATATCAGCATCCCTCCCCGCACGCGCTCTGAAGAGATGCTGACGGGGATAGGTGAAAAAGCAGGTGTGGTCATGGAGGGCCGGCTTGCGCTTGAGGTGAATGGTGAAACGACCTTCATCGAAGCGGGCGACAGCTTTCAGTTTAAAAGCCATCTGCCGCATAACATTTTTAACGACAGCGACACCGAAGCCCGTGTGTTGTGGATTATGCATATTCCGCCCCGACATCATATTTGAAACAAGGTTAACTCATGCGAATTAAGGTCGATAGCGTTAATGACAGTTCCGTCTTCCCCACCTCTGTCGATGTTGTTGTGATAGGCGGTGGCATTGTTGGGACGTCAACGGCATATGAACTGGCGAAACAAGGCGTTTCTGTTGCGTTGTTTGAAAAAGGCGTGATTGCCGGTGAGCAGTCAGGTAGAAACTGGGGCTGGGTGCGCCAACAGAACCGTGATTTGCATGAGTTGCCGATGGCGATACGAAGCCTGCAGCGCTGGGATGAACTCAGTACTGAAATCGGGATGGATCTGGGCTTCAGGCGCAGCGGCATCCTGTATGGCACGCTAAATGACGCTGACCTGGCGCGTTGGGAAAAATGGGGCCAGCAGGCAAAGCAGATTGGCTTTACCAGCCAGTTGTTGTCCGCGCGTGAGGCCCAGGAACGCATTGGTGACAAAACAGCATGGCGAGGCGGCGTGTGGTCACCGACGGATGGTCGCGCGGAACCGTCACAGGCCGCACCGGCCATCGCGAAAGGTGCGCAAAACCTGGGCGCCAGCATTTTTCAGCGTTGCGCGGTGCGGGCACTGGATATCAGCGCCGGTCGTGTTTCTGGCGTCTGGACAGAACGCGGATTAGTCAAAGCCAGCCGGGTGATCTGTTGCGGCGGTGCATGGAATTCGCGTTTCTGCAGGCAATATGGGATTGAACTCCCTGCCGCCAATATTTTGGGCACGGTGTTTAAAACAACCGCCGCCCCGGAAATTGTAAAAGGTTGTCTGAGCACGCCGCAACTCTGTGTTCGTCGCCGTCTGGATGGCAGTTATACCGTTGCCGTTCCGGGCCTGGGCCAGATCGATTTGGCGCCGCAGAACATCCGATATGCCGCAAAGTTTTATCCTATGTTCCGCAGTAAAGTAGCAAAAAAACTGACATTACGGCTGAATAGCTCATTCTTTTCAGGCCCTGAAGCCTCGGGGAGTTGGTCTCATGACACGCCTTCCCCTTTTGAAAAAATCCGGGTTCTCGATCCCACGCCCAACAAACGCATCATTGATGATGGTCTGGCAGAGCTAATCCGCTTATTTCCCGCGCTGGAGGGGACAAAAGTCGATTATGCCTGGGCGGGCTGGATTGATACCACACCGGATTTGGTGCCGGTTATTGATGAAGTGAACCAGATCCCCGGCATGTTTATTGCCTCTGGCTTTAGTGGTCATGGTTTTGCCATCGGGCCGGGTGCGGGACTGCTGTGTGCACAGATGATGACGAATAAGCCCGTTTATACCGACCTTGCCCCCTACCGGCTCTCACGCTTTGATAAAGGTAACGTTATTCGCCAGCCACAAATGATGTAGCGGTGCAGACCACAGAGACAGGCTATGCGAAAGCGCATGGCCTGCATTGGCCTGTCTCGTCAACATAACGACGATCTGTTAGTGATCTACCGGGCGGTTGCCCCCTTCTGAGCCAGCTTAATTTGCGCAGTGTAAAAATCAGCCCTCATTCCCTGATTCTGATTAAGCCTTCTGTGGTGAGGCGTGAGAGAAAAAGTCATCCGTCATTACCGGAGAGAAAGGCGTAAAATCGATGGACGCAGCGGTAAGCAGGCGAGTACTACAAAGGGGCACCCGACCTTTGTGCGGCACCGACGGTGCTGATTATGGCCTGTTCTACAGGAAGACGCTGGCATGCAAATACTGGGAAGGCCTATTTTAAAAAGCCCGGCAGCAATTTTACATCTCACCGGGCACATCACTCATGGATGAGGCGTAAGCAATTCTCGCTCTATCCGCTCGCGGGTTTCCACGGCCTGATACTTCATTTTTTCCGGATAACCAAAAAGCGATGCGGCCACAATAGGCTCTCCCCCTACTTTGAACGTCTGCTCTGCAAACTTCATTTCCCGCAACGTTCGGAACAGCGTGTCAAAATCTACTTCGCCTTCGCCGATGCCAACGTGCTGATGAATAGTGGCATCCACGCCTGGTGGGTTAACGATGTAACGGCAATGCTTCGTGTGGTTCATGGTATCGGCAATAAGAACATGGGACAGATCGTGTCCGGCATGACGGAGCATCTTCTCTACGTCGCCTTTTCCTTTATCATAGAAAAAGGTATGAGGAACGCTGTAGACATATTTAACGTTATCACTCCTGAACGACCTGACCATATTGACAGTCTCATCGCTCTCTTCACAGAAGTCCCACGGGTGCGCCTGAATTTCAACACGGATACCCTCACGTTCGAACAGCGGAAGCAGCGTTTCCATTGAGCGGTAAAACATTTCATCGCAGATTTCGGGTTGATTAGGATCGCCCGCCAGTTCGGTATTGATGACCTGTACGCCCATTTCGACGGCGATCTCCACCATACGTTTCCAGTTTTTAACGGCCGCCTGTCGGCGCAGTTCATCGGGACCAGACCAGCGATAAACACAGATAAACGATGAAATTTCCACACCTGTTTCGCGCAGCGCCTTTTTATACTCAGCCATGATCTCGCGGCTGGCACGAGGATGCTTATAGAAAGGGTTAATTTCCGGATGTGGAGACTGCTCAATGTAGTTGTATCCCCATTCCGACACCTGTTGGACCATTTTGGTGATGCCCAGATCTTTGATTACATCTACATCGAAAGCGATTTTCATTGATGCCACCTTTGCGTTGTCTCTTGCTGCCTGAGTCGGGTTCAGGCAGCGAAAATCATTAAACGGATCGAATGTCAGGCGTTCTCAACCCTGTGTGACAGGCTGAGTCCGGTTCTCACGACCAGGACCTCAGCATTCCACCCACACCGAGCCGGAGTCGGCTGAACGGACACAGTTTTCCACCCATCTGACGCCAGCCAGGCCGGCATGGACATCGGGATACCAGAAGTTTTTCAGGAATGCGTCGTCGCCCCGATCGGTTGCATCCATTGCCAGCGCGAAACGTCGGTAGAGATTCGACCAGGCTTCGAAAAGTCCTTCCGGATGACCGCCGCCTATCCGGTCATCTTCACGAGCAGCCGGGTGCAGATAGTCCATGCCTCTTTCCAGAATGCGCACCGGCTCACCCTGAATTTCGAAACGCAGCTGGTTTGGCTGCTCATCCCACCACTCAATACTGGCTCTGGAGCCAACGATGCGGACTTTCTGCCCATGCATTGATCCGCAGTTGACGGCTGAGGCCCACAGATTTCCCACTGCGCCGTTCTCGTATTCCATCAGAACAAATGCGTTGTCTTCGAGAGGCGCCCGACTTTTCACAAAGCTCTGGCGTGAGCAAAGCAGCCGTCTGATTTTCAGTTCGGGTGCCATGGTTTCAGCGATACACAGCGGATGGGTCGCCAAATCACCCAGAACATAACTGGGTCCGACAAAGCGCGGGTCGACGCGCCAGCTGGTGCTGGCGTTATTCTGTTCAACGGCTTCGTGATGAAAACCGTGTGCAAACTGCATGTTGACGATGCGAATGTCACCCAGTAATCCCTGCGCGATCATCTCCCTGGCCTGAAGGATGAGCTGATGACCGGTGTAACCGTAGGTCACGCCGACGATCTTCTTTTTCTCCCGGCTCAGCTTCGCCAGATGTTCAGCTTCTTCCACCGTAAAGCACAGCGGTTTCTCACATATCACATGGAGACCGGCTTCAAGCGCTGCGCAGCAGACCGCAAAGTGCGTGTTGTTAGGTGTGGCGATCGAGACAGCCTGGATGCCATCATCGCGTTTTGCTTCTGATGCAAACAGGGTTTCATAGTCGGCATAGCACCGGTCCGGGGAAAGGCCCAGAGCTTCACCAAAGGCGCGGCCACGTGCAGCATCAATATCGAATGCCCCGGCAACTAAGGTAAATGTGTTATCGCGGAGTGCTGATGAACGGTGAATGTAGCCAATCTGACTGGTACCGCCGCCGCCCACCATGCCCCACCGCAGTGAATTTTTAAGCGGTTTAATGCCGTTAATCATGACCTTTCTCCTTAAAAACCGACTGAGTGCAGATAGTGCAGACTTGCTGTGACGTCACGCAGGCTGGTGTCCGCATCACGCGGATCCCTTTCCTGTTCAATAGTGATCCAGCCCTGATAATGGCGCTGGCGCAGAAATGCGTGGACATCGGGATAGTTGATAGCGCCGCTGCCAAGTGGGCACATGACGCCCTGGGCACAGGCGGTGAAAAAATCCAGCCCTTGTTTGATGGCCTGACGCCAGACAACCTCGTTGACGTCTTTGAAATGAAGGTAATCAATCCGGTCCCAGTAACGTTCCAGCGCAGCAACAGGATCCATGCCGGCGTAATACAAATGGCCGGTATCCAGACAAAGGCCGGCAACGCTATGAGGAATATCGCGAACCAGCCTTTCCAGTTCATCGGCAAACTCAATGCAGCCGCCTGCATGGGGATGAATGACCGGTCTGACACCGTACTCTTTCCAGGCGATCTCACTCAGAACGGTGATATGTCTCATCATGGTCTGCCAGTCGCTGTCGTTCAGTCGTGGCGCTTTTTCAGACTGGCCCGCGGTGGCTGCCCGTTCAGGATCGCCGAAATCGATGATGACGAGATAAGGCGTAGGTTTGCCCTGTTCGGAAAGGAAGCTCAGGTTGTGACAGATTTTATGGGTCAGCGCGATCATGGCCGGAAAGTTCTCTTCACTCACCAAATCATCGAAAAGGGTGCCAGCAACGATCGACAGCTGGAATTCGGCAAGCGCAGCTTTTAGCGCATCCGGCTGGACGGGCAAATATCCCCACGGCCCCAGTTCCAGGCTTTTATAACCTGCAAGCGCGGCTTCTTTAAGCACGCTCTGCCAGGGGGGAAGAAAAGGATTCTTCGGGTCATCCACTCCCCAGCTGCAGGGCGCAGTCGCGATGGAAATCGTCATGATGTTTTTTCTCCGGATGCGGCAACACTGATGAACACTGAGCGCCCCGACGGCAATCGTCTGGCTCAATGCGCGCAGTATTGCGCCGGTTTTTTAACACCGGCAACCCTTCGAAGTGAGTTATTTGATAGCGATCATGATTTTTTTATATCATTTATTTGATTGTTTTACATCAAATACAGGCTGCGCAAGCCTTCGGCAGAAGCCGGAGTGATTCAGATATTTTCCCGAGTGATGAGATCGAAAGGCAGGGTAACGTAAACCGGATTGCGATCGTTCTCTTGATATCTGCTGATAAAAACAGAGACGATCTTTTCAGCCACGGCATCAATGCGGTGACGTATCATGATGTCGATCTGTCCCTCAATCAGCGCCATTTCATCGCCGATAAACGGACCATGACAGAGAATTTTTATATCATCCCGCGGGCTTTCAGAGACGGCTTTAATCACCCCTTCCACACCACCGCATGGCGAATAAATCATTGTTATGTTTGGGTTTTCTTTCAGCAGTTGCGTCGCGGCCAGATAGCCCCCATTGATACATTCAAGCGTCTGGAGAGGCTCCAGAACCACGGCATCTTTTCTGTTTTCACGCAGGTATGAACGAAAGCTTATTTCACAGCTTTCCTGGCAGTTGAAACGGTGGTCACCCAGTAGCACGCCAATCACACTTTCTTTTTCTGTCATGCGTTCAGCAAACCATCCCGCCGTACGTCCTGCTTTGAGGTTATCCAGCCCGATATAGCCCGCCTGACCACAGGGGGAGAGATCAGAAAACAACGTGAAAATTTGCACACCTGAGGCGGAAAGCTGCTTAATCGTATGTCGTATAAGGGGATGATCCAGAGCAACAAGCCCGATGATATCAACGCGTTCTGCCAGCGCTTCCAGAGACGATACGACGTTCTCCACATCGTGAATATCGGCCCACATAAACGCCGGTTTCGTCGCCAGTTTTCCCTCTGCGCATCGACTGATTTCTTCTGAAAGTACCTGATAAAAAGAATAATTATTGGGCAGCAGAATGAACCCGATGCGCACGGGGATGTTGGCCGCTGTCGCGTCCGGCGTCATGACCTTAATGAGGTCTTCACGGTAGCCTAAGGCTTCAGCGGCACGCAGGACCCGTTGCCGGGTTTCCTGTTTAACAGAAGCTCTGTTGTTAAGCACGCGATCCACGGTAGCGACGCCCACGCCGGCTGCTCGTGCCACCGCTGACATAGAGATTTTTTTCATTACTCAGCCTGGTGATGATAGATTTCTATCAATCTAAACACATAAACAGGATAGCGGCAAAAGGCTTCCGCGCTTTTTGCGGGATGATAACCGTATTGGTGAGATCGGTGCCTCCGGAATGCGTACAGCAGATAGCGCTGTTTGGATTTGCATTAAGTCACTTGCGGCAGACTTTTAAAAAATTAATTGTGCGTGAAACGACTGACTCTACAGCGAAAAGCGAACGCTGCTAAGTCCCGTGTGCATTATGATTGGGCTGGTCCAGACAGGTGGCGTAATATGGCCTCTAACTAAATTTTTACAAATTTTTGTCTCTGTTTCTGGCTAACGGCGCCGATAATCGTTTTTAACGCCAGATCATCTCCGAACAGGTCGATGAACTCATCAAGGATAGCCACATGAAATCCGTAACCAATGACCAACTGGGGGCCGCCGTGGCCAGAACGTCTCTTTGTGCGATATATCTGCTGTCTTCCACCGGAGAAGTGATGAGCTGGAATCTTGGATGCCGTGAGATCAAGGGATGGGATAGCCGCGATATCCGAGGGCAGCATATTTCGGTTTTTTATGATGAAGATGAGCAGGCCAGGAATATCCCTGAGGCCAACCTGAGGGAGGCCCGTGAGCGCGGCAAGTTCACAGGAGAGGGCTGGCGCCTGCGCAAAAACGGCAGCGCGTTTCGGGCATCAGTTGAAATAGAATTTCTCAATCCGTCCGATGAAGATAATGCGGCCTTTATCAAAATCGTGCGGGACGTTTCACAAGGCTATCAGGAAAGGGCGGCGCTCCGCATCGCTCAAAAAGTTATCCTGAAAAGGGAAACCGAGTTATCAGACACAAATAAGGTGCTCGACGCCGTATTCAGCCACACGCCCTGCGCGCTCATCCTGTGTGACGTTGCATCGGGAGACATCATACGCGCGAACCCGACGGCCATGAATTTGTCCTGTCTGCAAGAACGAGTACGCAGTGGGAATACCCGAACCGCCCTGCCTGCGGGCCTGCCAGACAATCTCGCGGCTGTGTTCAGGCAGGCATTTGACCTCCTTCCCGACCAGGGCTTTAGTGAAACGGTTTCTTCGGGCGATAATGAGCCGGAATTTTCACTACGGATTTCCGCCGAAAGGCTGAATTCGGGCGGCGGAGATGACTATCTCCTGTATACCATACTGGACGTCACGGCAGAGTATCAAGCTGCGGTCAGAGCGAACCATCTGGCCCTTCATGATCCGCTGACAGGGCTTCTCAACCGCCGTGGCCTGATGCCTGAGCTTGAAACGCTTCTGGACGGTGACGAACCCTTTGCGGTCATGGTGTCTGACATAGACCGGTTTAAAAGCGTCAACGACGTTCTGGGTCACGCGGCGGGCGATACCTTGCTCATTGAGGTTTCAGCACGGCTGCTGTCAGTCCTGCGCCCGGGCGACATTCTGGCCCGCACGGGCGGTGACGAGTTCGTTGCCGTTTTGCCCGGCATTAGCTCGGCAGAAGACGCAAGCGAAACAGCATCGCGCCTGACGATGGTCCTGAAGGAGCCCTTCATGCTGAAAGGGCGGAAAGTCACCTCGGGTTGCAGCTTCGGGGTTTGCCTCTTTCCGGGCTATGCGCGAGATGCCGAAAGCATGTTATCGGCAGCCGATATCGCCCTCTACGCTGCCAAGTCAGCCGGGCGCAAAGGCTGGGTAATTTTTACCGATGAGCTAGCCAGTTCGGCGGCAGAGCGCTTTAGCCTGGAAAATGACCTGCGTGGTGCGCTGGAGAACGGTGAGCTGCAGATTTTTTACCAGCCCGTCGTCTGCAGCATCAGTGAGGAAGTGGTTTCCTATGAAGCCCTGCTGCGCTGGAATCATCCTGTAAGGGGAAATGTTTCGCCTGACGTGTTCATCCCGCTTGCTGAAAAAACCGGGCTTATTCATGATATTGGCGCATTCGCGCTTGAGCGAGCCTGCAACGATATGGCGGAGTGGTCAGGGCACGAACGCGTGGCAGTTAATATCTCGCCCCGTCAGTTTCGTGATCCACAGCTGGCCAACAGGGTGAAAACGGTTCTTATTGAGAGTGGGCTGCACCCAAACCGGCTGGAGCTCGAAATCACCGAGTCGGCGCTGTTCGACAACCCCGAAGGCAGTTACGAAATGATTCGCAGGTTCAGGGATACCGGAATTCATATCGTACTGGATGATTTTGGTACGGGCTTTTCTTCACTGAACCACCTCAGTTCCGGACTGTTCAGCAGGATAAAAATAGACAGGTCGTTTATCAACGATCTGCACCTGGACTCCGGAGCGGCAGCCATCGTCAGCTCCGTTCTTTCACTCTGCCGTCAACTCCAGGTTGAAGTGACCGCAGAGGGCGTGGAAACGCCTGCACAGGCGGAGTGGCTAAAGACGAATGAATGTCCGTTACTGCAGGGATACCTCTTTGGCAGGCCGGGCCCTTGCTGGATTCAGAAGTAAAGTGTGTGCCCTTCTCAGTCCCTGCCGGAACAACTGACGGGGACAGAAAGCGCCGGATGTCTTTAAAAGAAATAAGTATCCATGACTGCACCGGGACGACCAGAACAGGTTTCAAAAGGCAAAACAGTGACGCAAACCTTTGCCGATAGCAGGTGTACCACCAGATTCACCAGAAGCCGTTTTTAGCTTGCTTTCTCAACCAGAAACTGTGCTTCGCACTGTCGGGCAATCTCCCACAGCCTGTTACGTATTACCTGCTTAAGTTGCAGAGTGGACTGTGACTGGGGTTTATCACGACGGCTGATCAGCATCACTTCAAACGGCAACGGTTGCGCGACGGGGAGCAATTTTAGCTGGTCGGCATAGCGGCATGCCGTGAACAGATCCACGACGCCCACGCCGCCGCCTGCCAGGACCATATCCGCAATCACCGAATAGGTTTTAATCGACAGTGACACAGCGGGATTCAGCTTTTTATCGCGCAGCGCGCGGTGTAATACGCGCCCAAGCGGATCCTGGGTCTGCATCATCAGCAGATTATTGCTGCATAACCATTCCAGCGAAACGGGTTCATGCTGGGGATGATTGAGCGGCAGCAGCGCCACCATGGAAGACTGGAACAGCGGTTCAGCCAAAAGGTCTGCATCCACCTGTTGACCAAACACCAGGGCGAAATCAAGCTGATTTTCCAGAATCATTTGGCACAAAGTCTTGAAGTGCTCCGTGACCAGTTCGACACTGACCGAGGCCACCTGTTGTCGCCAGGTGACCAATGCGGGTGCCAGCACCATTTGACCGAACGCGTGAGCCGCACCCACGCGGACTATCTGCCCTTCGCCGCGTCGAAGTTGTTCGGTGAGTTGAGTAATGGATTGCAAACGTTGATAAAGATCTTCTACTTCGGGCAGCAGGCGTCGCCCTTCCGCCGTGACGCTCATTCCCTGTATCCGTCGCTCAAACAGTGCAAAACCCAATTGCTGTTCCGCATGATTCAGCACGCGGCTGATATTCGGCTGGGACACATTCAGCAAGCGCGCTGCAGCGCTGATGCTACCGGTCTGTACGATGGCCTGAAATACCTCTATGTGACGGAGCCGCATTATTATTCACCTTAACTGGATTCACCTGACCGCAGGCCGTTGTCACCACCCTTTTACAGCAGTGCCTGCATGAGACTGCCAACACCGCAACTTTACGGGAAAGCCTGCAACCGCTTTCCGGCAGAGCCCAAACCCCAGGTTATTACATGGCAATCCCTGCTCTCTTGCAAAATTTGTACCGTAAAGCTGACGGTGGCTGAGTCGCCGACCTTCATCTGGCTATCGGTATGAGTCGATGACTGCGTCTGAAGAGAGGAGATGAAATGGGCTCTGCCGCGCTGGTTTTTGCACCTCCGGGCCGGACAGAATGGAAACGCTGTCAGGACAGGCGTTCGCCCCATCGTGGTGCAACGGAAGCGACATCGCTGGATGGCCAGCCGCGCGGCTGGCCGATGGGTAGTCCTGTATGGCAGCGGTGTTTCAGGGCAGCAGAACAGGCGCGCTAACGTTGCCGCTGCCGATACGCACATCCTCTTATGACGATTGGGTACTCGCCAGATAGGAAAAGGCACTGAGCAAGCCGATCAACGTCCCCATCCGCTCCGCCTGATACTCCACGGTAACCGCATCGATGCGCGTGACACCGGGAATCAGGCTAAACAGATCGGCCAGCACGGGTTTGCTGGCCTGGAGCTGCATGCGATAAGGCGCGGCCAGGCGAGTCGTGCTTGCCTGATGTGAATGCTGCAGTGCGGCGCTTGCCGCGGCGCATATTGCGCGCTGTGCCGCTTTGGGGCTGATGGATTCCGCGCAGGTATGGGAAATGGCGCGTTTTACACAGACGTAATCAACCGTGGGATAATATTCTGCTATCCAGCTCTGGAGCTGATCGTCGCCGGTGACCAACAACAGAGGCGTACCCTGTTCAGCGGCAGCGGCGGCATAAATGTCGGTTTCCCCCATCACAAGGCCATTGATATGGATACGCCAGAATGCGCGGCCGTTAATGGTGTGCGCCAGTACGCCAGGTTCGCCTGCTGCGCTGTGATAGCCCACCAGAAATAATCCGTCGAACGTCTGCTGCTCGATCCCTTCAACCATCGACAGACCGCGAGGTTTACCCTGCACCAGTCGGGCGCGTGGATCAATATTTTCCGCACGTAAATTGGTCATTTGCGCATGGCTGTCGGCGACCACCACCTCCGTTGCGCCCCCCGCGAACGCGCCCTCAATCGCGGCATTGACTTCCTGTTCCATCAGCCCCCGGGCCATCTGATATTCCGGGTTGCCTGGTGTGCAGTGCTCCGGGCGCATGACGCCCGCGATACCTTCAATATCGGCAGAGATAAAAATTTTCATGCGGTTAATTTGTCCAGAATCTGAGTCAGTGAGGGCCGATGGTGACCACGAAAGCCGGTGACGGCCTCCGCGCTCAACAAGGCATCCAGAACAGCCTGTTCGGTTGCATCTGCCGCGGCGGCAAGCAGCGGCTCCAGCTGGTCATCCTGAGGCGGTTGCGGCAGGGGTTGCGTTGAGAACGCCACGGCAATATCACCTGAACCGTGGCCCCAGTAGCTGCCCAGCCGTCCAAGGCCGGCGCCGGCACGCCGGGCAATGCGTTTCAACTGACGCGCATCCAGTGGCGCATCCGTGGCCATCACGATGATGACAGAGCCGGCATCACGCTGCGGCGGTTGCCCGGCCAGCAGCGGCGCTATCATGTCGCCGAGTCGCACACCGTCAAGCGTTAGTGCGCTTAGCGAACCAAAATTTGCCAGCACCAGCACCCCGAGCGTGGCGTTGAGCGAGGGAATAACACGAGAAGCCGTGCCGATCCCGCCCTTCAGGCTAAAACAGCTCATCCCGCGCCCTGCCCCGACGCTGCCGCGTGCAAAATCGGCGGCGGCCGTGCGCAATGCCGCCTGCGCCATCGCCTCGCTGATGGACAACGACTGGATATCATTAAGCCAGCCATCGTTGCACTCCAGTGCCAACGGATTTACCGTGGGCAAGGTCCGTCCCAGCTCCGGATTACGACGGATGGCATCCCGGACCAGCGTGGTAAACAGCGTGCCCACCGCCAGCGTGTTGCTGAGCAGAATCGGCGTCTGTAACACGCCAAGCTCCTCGACCTGTACCAGCCCGACCGGTTTTGCAAAGCCATTGAGGACTTCCGCGCCACACGGCAGCGGCGTGAGAAACACATTGTCGCCCGGCGGAACGATAGCGGTGACGCCAGTCTGCCTTTCTCCATCATTCAGCGTGTAATGTCCGACGCGCACGCCGGCAACATCGCTGATTCGATTGCCGGGCCCGCAAGCGCCGCGCGGCTGTCCCAACGTACGCGCGTGACGCCAGTGGTTTAGCAGCAGATCGCGCTGCAATTGTTGAAAATCCATGGTCAGCTCTTCAGTTTCGGGTCGAGCGTATCGCGCAGCGCGTCGCCGAGCAGGTTGAACGCCAGCACCGTGATAAAAATCGCCAGCCCCGGAAACACGCTCATGTGCCATGCGCCAGCCATCATCATGCTCCGGCTCATCGCCAGAATATTACCCCATTCAGGCACATCCGGCTCCGGCCCCAGGCCAATAAAGCTTAAGCCCGCTGCGGTGAGAATACTGGTGCCGATGCGCATAGTGAAGTAGACAATCACGCTGGAAAGCGTACCGGGCAAAATATGTCGCAGGATAATGATGCGATCGGGTGCACCGGCACAGCGAACGGCTTCCACATAGGCGGCCTGTCTCAATGACAGCGTCGAGGCGCGCACAATACGGGCAAAAACGGGTACGCTGAACACCGCGACCGCGATGATCACATTGTTCAGGCCGGTTCCAAGTAGCGCGACAACCGCAATGGCCAGTAACATGCCGGGAAAAGCGAATAACACGTCGGCGCCGCGCATGATCAGCATATCGACCCAGCCGCCGTAATAGCCTGCCAGTAAACCCAACACCACACCGACAATCATGCCGAGCGTTACGGACAGCACGCCGACATAGAGCGAGATACGCGCGCCATAGATAATGCGACTGAGCAGATCACGCCCCAGCTCGTCGGTTCCCATCCAGTGTGCCGCGCTGGGCGGTGACGACAACGCCATCCAGTCTGGTGCCATCGGATCCCAGGGGGCCAGCCAGGGCGCAAAGATCGCCACCACGATCAACAACAGTACAAATCCGCCTGAGACCAGCGCCAGAGGATTACGCACAAAGGCATGCAGGAAATCGCGCCACGGCGAACGGATGACCTGAGGCGGGTTTTCAGTCAGCGATTGAATACTCATCTCGGCTCCTGTCGCAGACGAATCGCCGGATTGACGACCGCGTAAAGCAGATCGACCAGCAGATTAATGACAATAAATTCAAACACGAACAGCATCACCAGCGCCTGAATAACCGGCTGATCCTGCGCTTTTATCGACTCAATCAACAACCAGCCTAATCCCGGCCAGTTGAAGACGCTCTCCACGACGATGGAGCCGCCCAGCAGAAAACCGAACTGCAAACCGAGCATGGTAATCACCGGAATGAGTGCATTACGCATCACATGTTTCCACGTCACGAGGCGGTTACGCAGTCCTTTGGCTTTGGCGGTCCGCACGTAATCTTCCTGCGCCACCTCCAGGAAGGCTGAGCGGGTAAACCGAGCCATCACTGCCGCCACTGACGAACCCAGCGTGATGGCGGGCAGGACAATATCACTGGCTTTGTTGAAACCGCTGACTGAGAACAGCCCAAAAGGCATCGCGACTAACTGGATCAGCAACAGACCCAGCCAGAAAGCAGGCATTGAGATACCGCCCACCGCCATGCTCATCAGCGTCCAGTCTTGCCATTTTCCTCGCTTCAGTGCCGCGAGAACGCCAAGTACGAGGCCGAGAATCACGGACCAGGCAAACCCCGCTAAGGCGAGCCAAAGCGTTGGCATGAAGCCCTGTTTAATCACCTGCAGCACCGGTTGCTGGGTGCGGTAGGTGGTGCCAAGATCGCCGTGTAACAGGCTATCGATCCAGTGGACGTACTGCTGTGGCAGCGAATCGTTAAGCCCAAGGTGCTGACGCGCCGCTTCAACCGCCTCAATGGGCGCATCCGGTCCAGCATAGATGCGCGCCGGGTCGCCCGGCAGCAGCTTGATAAAACCGAAAACCAGCAGCGAGACCACCAGCAAAACCGGGATCATCTCCAGTAATCGGCGAAGGATGTATGCAAACATGCCATTCCTTGAAATGCACTGTGACGGGTGCCCTCACGTCCTTTTGCCCTGCAAGGGAAAGGGACGTGAGAGCAATCCGCGTCTTATTTAAACGACGCCTGAGTGAAGAGCAAATTGCCATCAGGCAGCATGGAAACACCATTCAGGGTGCGGCGTTTGCCAACGAGATTGTCTGGCGTACCAAGGAATGCCACCGGTGCATCCTGCCATATGAGTTTCTGTGCTTGCGCATAGGCGATACCACGCTTTGCCGGATCGGCCGTTGCCAGCCCGGCGGCAATGGCTTTGTCTACATCAGGATTGCTGAAATAGGAGACATTGTAGGAGGTGGGCACCCAGGATTCGGTGGCAAACAGCGGACGCAGCGCCCAGTCGGCATCGCCTGTGGACGTCGACCAGCCACCATAGTACAGATCAAATTCCGCCTTTTTCGGGTCCTGTACGCCCCATAACTTAGCGTTGCGCGTGCCGGAATCCATCGGAGTTACTGTGGCTCGAATGCCCACCGTGCCCAGCTGCGCTTTCAGTACCTGAGCGGCGCGCACGCTGGCCGTTGCATTCGTAACCCAGAGTTTGAGATCCAGACCATTCGGATAGCCCGCCGCTTTCAGCAGCGCTTTGGCTTTATCCGGCGCATAGTGATAATCAGGATCGTTTTGTTTCTGATAAAACTGGACACCTTCGGGCATGGCGGATGTGGCAGGTTTACCTAAACCGGCAAAAGCCACCTTCAGCCACAGATTACGGTCAATCGCATAGTTGATTGCCTGACGCACGCGAACATCTGCCAGTGGCTTGTGCTGCGTATTAATCGCCATGTAATAAAGATAAATGCTGGGATCGCGCTGAACAGAGAGGTTGCTGTCTTGCTTCACGGCAGCAATCAGATCTGAAGGCAATGGCCAGATTGCGTCAACCTGACCTGACTTCAACGCGGCTACGCGTGTTGCATCTTCCGGGCTGGGTGAGAAGATAACATGATCGACTTTTGGCCATCCCTGCTGCCAGTAACCGTCATACTTCGCCAGCGTGACCGCTTTGCCCGGTGTCCAGTCAACAAATTTAAACGGACCGGTACCCACCGGATGCAACCGGAGTTGGGCTTCGTCTGGATATTGCTTGAGAATGGACGGGCTCCACATCACTGCGGAAGGATGTGCCAGCGTGTTAATAAAGGCACCAAACGACTGGTTAAGATCGATTTTTACCTGATCGGGTGCCAGCACCGTAACCTTATCGATCATTTTGTACAGGCTGTTACGCTTTAGCCCTTTTTTCTGGTCTGCCAGGCGATCAAGGTTGGCTTTGACGGCTTCCGCATCAAAAGGTGTGCCATCCTGGAAGGTGACGCCTTTGCGCAACGTCAGCGTAAACTCCGTTGCATTTTCATTTGAGGTATAACCGGTGGCCAGCCAGGGCTGGAGCTTCATGTGTGGATCGAACTGAAACAGTCGTTCAAAGATACCACTCTGCACCGAATAGCTGACATTGTCTGAGGTATCGTGCGGATCCAGCCCCGTAATATCGGCATACATTGAAATACGCAGATCCTGTGCCTGTGCAGTCATGACCAGCGTCGTCGTCAATGCGAGGGCGAGTGAAGTACGGCGAAACAGCGTTTTCATAAAAATCTCCTGGTCGTTGAATTATCGCAATGCAATGCCGTCAGCGACCCAGTGCTGAGGCGCAACCTGTCGATAACGGGGTTTAGTGACCGTTTCGCCCACTTTTCTTAACGGCGAAGGGATTTCGCTGTCATCGATAATACGGGGCTGACGGTTCTCGGGATCCGCCACCGGCACGGAGGCCAGCAGGCGTTGGGTATAAGGATGTTGCGGCTGATTAAATACCGACTGACGCGGCCCAAGCTCCACAATCTGGCCGAGGTACATCACCGCCACACGGTTGGCAATGCGCTCGACGACCGCCATATCGTGAGAGATGAAAATCCACGCCACGCCCGTTTGCTGCTGCAGATCCATCATCAGGTTCACCACCTGCGCCTGAATGGAGACGTCAAGGGCCGATACCGCTTCATCAGCAATAATCACTTTGGGCTTCAGGGCCATGGCGCGGGCAATGGCAATACGCTGGCGCTGACCACCTGAAAATTCATGTGGATACCGACGCGCGTGCTCGGGCAGCAGACCAACGCTCTTCAGCAACGCATCTATCTGTGGCGAAGCCTGTTCCAGTGAGGACACCATGCCATGTAACAGCAAGGGCTCGGCAATGGTGAAACCCACGGTAAGCCGAGGGTTCAGTGAGGCGTAGGGATCCTGAAACACCATCTGAATTTCACGGCGGAGCGGCTGGAATGCTGCCTCTTTCAGGTGAGAGATTTCTTTCCCTTCGAAGTGAATGCTTTCGGCGTCACTGTTGATCAGGCGCATCAGCGCACGGCCGGTCGTCGATTTGCCGCAGCCGCTTTCGCCCACGATCGCCAGGGTTTCACCTGGCCACAGACTGAAATCAATCTGCTCAACCGCATGGACATGATGCGTGAGCGTCGAAAAGATGCCGCTGCGGATGGGATAGTAGACTTTCAACCCACGCACATCGAGCAACGGCGCGGTGTCGTAGCGCGCGGTATGCTGTTCATTTTCGACGGTATTCTGTGTGCCGAGCAGCGGAAAGCGTTGCGGCCACGCATATTCGCGCATGTCGCCCAGTCTCGGCACCGCCGCCAGCAAAGCCTGGGTATACGGGTGCTGCGGGGCGGCAAAAACCGCTGCGACGCTGCCCTGTTCGACGACTTCGCCACGCAGCATGACCACGACACGATCGGCGATTTCAGCCACGACGCCCATATCGTGAGTGATAAACAGCACCGCCATCTGTTTCTCGCGTTGCAGCTCACGCAGAATGTGCAGAATGCGCGCCTGCACGGTAACATCCAGCGCCGTTGTAGGTTCGTCAGCAATCAGAAGTTGCGGATCACAGGCCAGCGCCTGCGCAATCATCACCCGCTGGCGCATACCGCCTGAGAGCGCGTGCGGATAGCTTTTCATGACACGATCCACATCGGCAATACGCACCTGTCGAAGCAATTCACGCACGCGCGCATGCGCTTCTTTCTTGTCGCACTGTTGATGATCGCGTAACGCTTCAGTGAGCTGGTCATCGACGCGCAGCACCGGATTCAGCGAGGTCATGGGCTCCTGAAAGATCATCGCCATTTCACGACCACGCAACGTGCGGCGCTGATTTTCATCCAGTGTTTCCAGCGCATGTACTTTTCCGCCACGATCGCGAAACTGCATGCTGCCGCGATCGATACGGCCGCTGTTCGCCAGTAAGCCCATTACGGCCAAAGAAGTGACTGATTTCCCTGAGCCACTCTCACCCACTACGGCGACAATTTCGCCCGGATTAATGGCAAAACTGATGCCTTTTAGTGCCTGATTCTCGCCGCTGCGCCCACGAAATGAGACGCTGAGATCCCGAATATCAAGCACGGGTGATGAACCGGCGGCACTGTTGGCAGAAGAAGTGAGTCGTGTGTCCGTCATCGTCGCCTCGTAGAGTTATAGCCAGATACGGCCTTCGGAGTAGGTCAAAAAAGGAGAACTGTCGGCAGCAAGCCAGATAGGGCCATCTAAATCGACGTGCTCTGCGTTAACCGCCACCGGCAATGCGGCTTCCATCGCCAGTGATGAGCCCAGCATGCAGCCGACCATGATGCGCATATTCTGCTTTTGTGCTTCTTCTACCATCGCCAGCGCTTCCGTCAGGCCACCGCACTTATCCAGCTTGATGTTGATCATCTCGTAGCGGTTCCGCAGTCCGGCAATATCCTGGCGCGTATGGCAACTCTCATCAGCACAAACGGGAACCGGATGATGAAAACGTTGCAGGTCCTGATCCTGACCGGCGGGAAGCGGTTGCTCGACCATAGCAATGTTATAGCCCTGAAGTGCGGCCAGCAGGCTTTCCAGGTCCATTCCCGACCAGGCCTCATTAGCGTCGATAATCAGCGTGGCGCGCGGTGCCGCAGCGCGAATGGCCGCCACCTTTTCCAGAACCGCATCACGATTGAGCTTAATTTTGAGCAGGATGGCGCCACGCGATACGGCATCCGCCGCCGCCAGCGCCATATTTTCCAGCGTATCGAGGCTGAGGGTTTCCGCCGTGATCACCGAGCGTGGCTGAGGACGTGCACTTTTCTGCCATAGCGTTTGACTGGCGCGGGCGGCATCCAGTCGCCACAGCGCACAGTCCAGCACGTTGCGCGCGGAACCGGCGGGTAAGCGGTGTTGCAGATCATGACGGCTCAGGCCGGCTTCAACGTCAGCGCGCACTGCCTCAAGCTCGGCCTGAACGCTGTCTGGCGTTTCATCGTAGCGCGCCGTGGGCGTACATTCGCCTCGCCCAATGAAACCGTTTTGCTCCAGCGTGACCCGGATAACCGTGACGGCGGTACGCGTACCGCGCGAAATAGCAAAGGGCCGTGCCAGCGGCAGTTCCACCACGTCAATCTGCAACTGTCTCATTTCACCCCCGCGCCTGAAGCAGTGCGGCGATCTCGTCGATGCCAAAACGCACAGGATCCGTAGCCGGTAAACCAAACTCTGCGCTGACTTCGGCGCAATAGGCGCGCGCTTCGTCTTCCGTGTAATTTGAGGTGTTAATGGCAAACCCCGCCAGCTGGACGGACGCGCTGGTCACCTGGGCAGCGCGCAGATTGGCTTCAACGCAGTCTTTCAGGCTGACCATTGGCTGATGAGGTAAATGGCGCATATGGGGGCGCCCCATTTCATGGCACATCACCAACCAGTGAGGTTGCGCACCGTGCATGAGCCCCATACTGACGCCTGCGTAAGAGGGGTGGAACAGTGACCCCTGCCCTTCAACGATGTCCCAGTGATCCTCATCATTCGCGGGTGACAGCGCTTCGGCCGCACCGGCAATAAAATCCGCGATGACCGCATCCACGGCAATCCCTTCGCCCGCCACCAGAATCCCTGTCTGACCTGTAGCGCGAAAATCCGCTTTCATTCCGCGCTCACGCATCGCCGCTTCCAGCGCCAGTGAGGTGTACATCTTGCCCACGGAGCAGTCAGTGCCAACAGTCAGTATCCGTTTGCCTGTCCGCTTCTTACCACTGCCAACGCTCAGCGTCGGACGCATATGACGTAAGTCAAAAAGCTCAACACCAAACGTCTGGGCAAGCGTCACCAGTTCGGGCTCGTCCACCAGACGGTGATGCAGTCCGCTGGCAACGTTCATGCCTGCTTTGATGGCACTTTTCACCGTATCCAGCCAGTGTTCTGGCAGATAGCCCCCTGCGTTAGCAGTACCGAGCACCAGCGTTTTCGCGCCGCGTGCTTTGGCGCTGATGATGTCAAGTTCATCCAGACCCAGGCTGACAGTACAGCCCGGGAGTTTAATTTCGCCCACGCACTGCTCCGGCCGCCAGATATGAATACCGCGCGCCGTTTTTGCCGCGAGTGGATCGGTGACATCGCCAAGAAAAAGTAAATAGGGTTGTGGAATTAGCATGATATTTCTCGTTTCAGACAAAGGTAAGTTTCTGAACCCACTATTTCATGCGCTTCAAAAGGTGACGAATGCTTGTTTAGTTGGAGGATATAACCGCAGGCTATAGTCAGATGAAAAGGTTATGGCACCCACGTTAATTCAGGGATCAGGGCGAAAATCAGCCCAGTTTGCGGGGGAATGCATAGGAAAAGATAATATGTCAGGCGCGCAAAGGCGGTGAAAAATGCCTGGTTAGTGTTATGCAACGATCACCAGGCACCCTTAACACCCACAGACAACAGACGCAGCAATAAAAGGTTACGGCTCTCTCAGCGCCGCTTCTGTGGCTGCCTTAATCTCAGGCGGCGTCTTTGCCATTTTGCTGCGGCTCAGGAAAGCATTGAGTAAAATCGCCCCAAAGGTCGCGGTGCCGATGCCGCCCATGCTGAAGCCGCCCAGGCTCAGGGTGAAGTTGCCCGCGCCCAGTACCAGCGTAACTGCCACCATGATGAGATTGCCATTCAGGCCCAAATCAACGTGGTTTTGTACCCAGATGCGGGCGCCAGCTACGGCAATCAAGCCAAATACCACGATGGATGCTCCACCGAGCACCGGGCCAGGAATGGTGTGGATCAATGCACCAAATTTAGGCGAAAAACCCAACACAATGGCCATGATTGCTGCGGCGACAAAAATCAGCGTGGAGTAAATTTTGGTGACGGCCATGACGCCGATATTTTCGGCATAGGTTGTCACGCCGGTGCCGCCCGCCGAAGCCGAAAGCAAGGTCGCCAGGCCATCCCCGATAAAGGCGCGGCCCATGTAGGGATCGAGGTTTTTACCGGTCATCCCCGCCACGGCTTTAATATGGCCAAGGTTTTCCGCAACCAGGATCACCGCTACCGGCGCAATCATCAGCATAGCGTGCGTGCTGAATACCGGCGTAGTGACGGTGGGCACGCCGAACCAGGGCGCCTGAGCCACGGCGCTGAAATTCACCGGCGTGCCCAGCCCGAGGCCATTGGTGATCGCCATATAAATCAGGTACGCCGCCACCAGACCCAGCAACAGTAACAGTCGCTGTACCAGACCGCGTGTAAACACCGCCACCGATCCGATACACAGCACCGTCATTACCGCCATCCAGCTGTCAAACGATGAAGCGGATACGCTGTTTATCGCAATCGGCGCCAGATTGAGTCCAATCGCCATCACTACCGCGCCGGTCACCACCGGCGGCATCAGGCGCTCAATCCAGCGCGTGCCGACCGCCATGACCACAAAACCTATCAGCATGTAAATCAGGCCACAGGCGATAATCCCGCCCAGCGCGACGCCGATATTCGGGTTCGTGCCGTGGCCGCTGTAGCCGGTCACGGCAATCACCAACCCGACAAATGCAGCACTGGAACCGAGATAACTCGGCACGCGCCCGCCTACGACCAGGAAAAACAGCAGCGTGCCGATGCCCGACATCAGGATCGCCATATTGGCGTCAAACCCCATCAGCAATGGCATGAGTACCGTGGCGCCAAACATCGCCACCGTGTGTTGCAGTCCCATGATCACCGTCGCGC